>Ga0334890_1000290_pt1 | contig 94317 bp, 85 predicted proteins | sample GraSluR1_MG_3_FD_207220 | JGI IMG/M metagenome (GOLD analysis project Ga0334890, IMG submission 207220) | Sludge microbial communities from methane-producing bioreactor in Wageningen University, Netherlands - Granular Sludge_31_08-R1 | ecosystem: Engineered > Bioreactor > Anaerobic >... | reverse complement strand
AGGAGGAATATGCCCGACCATTGCCCTCTCATTTTAACAGCTTAAGCAACATGATAGATAAAAGGGATTACTAATGGGATTAGTAGTACCTTATAACCTATAAATATATTGTAGTAGGAGGAATAAAAATGCCACATTTATCAGTCAAAATGTACCCTGGTCGTTCGGAAGAAGTAAAACAGGACTTTGCTAAAAAATTGCAGGATTTCGTGGTGAAGGAACTTGGTTGTACCCCGAATGTGGTCTCGGTGTCATTCAAGGAGATTGAAGCAGACAAGTGGAAAGACGTAATCGGTGACGAAATCGCAGGTGAGGATGTTTATATCAAAGCGGATTTCTAAGGAGGACGCGAATGAAAGAACATGCCAGTATTTTTAATGATGTGTTAGGCCCGGTGATGATCGGTCCTTCAAGTTCCCATACGGCAGCCTCGGTGCGGATTGGACGTGCGTTGCGGCAGATGGTCGTTGGAAAAATCATCTATTTTCAGGCAGATTTTGATCCAGAGGGTTCGTTAGCTGCAAGCTATATTACGCAGTGCTCCGATATCGGTCTAGTTGGGGGCTTGCTGGGAATGGACCCGACGGACAATCGGTTGACACGTGCTCTTGAAATTGCTGAAGCGGATGGCATGGAAATTGTTTTCCGGGTGGTTCCTTACGAAAACAACCATCCTAACACTTATAAAATGACAGTCAAAACAGATCTGGGCGAAGAACTAGATGTAACTGCTCTTTCTGTTGGCGGCGGGATGATCGAGATTACCGAGATCAATCATTTTGCTGTCGAAGTTACTGGAGGCTTCTATGAGACCCTCCTTTTCGGTGAGACTTTGGCGTTATCTGAAGCTGACTTAGAAGATAAAATCGACAAATTCTGCTCAGCTGTCTTCAAGGAACAAGCTGGTAAAACGATGCTGCATATCAAGACTCAACAGGAGATTTCTGAAATAGAAATCGCTTGGCTGAATAAGCAGATGAAGGTTGAACGATTCATTGCATTTGATCCTGTCCTGCCTATTATGTCGCAAAAGGAACCAAAGATGCTCTTTTCAACAGCCGAAGAGATGATTGCTCTAGCAAAAGAGGAAAATTTAGATCTGGCCGATATGGCGCTGCGCTATGAAAGTCATCGCGGCAGTATTTCCGAAGAAGAAGTCTATAAAAAGGCGGAAGCAATTCTTGAAATTATGGAAAACGGCATTCAAATCGGCTTGACCGGCACTTCCTATGAAGATCGAATGCTGGGTTCTCAGGCTCCGAAAATCCGTGCTAATTGCGATCGGCTGATAGGAGATGCGCTACCAGCTAAAATCATCGAGAATATCTCTGCCTTAATGGAAGTCAAAAGCTCGATGAATGTATTCGTTGCAGCTCCAACGGCAGGTTCCTGCGGCGCATTGCCGGGAACCTTGATCGCTGTTAGTGATTATCAAAAAAAGTCCCATGATGAATTGGTTCGCGCGCTCTTAGCTGCGGGAATGATTGGTGTCTTCATTGCGGAATATGCTACATTTGCCGCAGAGGTGGCAGGCTGTCAGGCGGAATGTGGTTCGGGTTCTGGTATGACTGCGGGCGCACTCGTGCAATTAATGGGCGGAACCATCGAAGAAGCAGTCAATGCCGCATCTATGGGCTTGCAAAATGTCTTCGGAATGACCTGTGACCCAATTGGTGTTCGGGTAGAAGTTCCTTGTCTTGGGAAAAATATGATGTGCGGAATGAACGCATTGGGTGCTGCCAACATGGCGCTGGCTGGCTATGATGTCGTTATTCCGTTAGATGAAACCATCGAAAGCTTCAATAAAGTTGGACGAATGATTCCAGCGTCACTACGCTGTACAGGTCATGCCGGCTTGGCACAAACACCATCAGGACTAGCCATCGCCGAACGCTTAGGCTGTCCATTGGATTGCTGCTGATAGAAATTAAAAACAGAGTGATTCGCCTATTTTGGCGGTTCACTCTGTTTTTCGGTTCTCTAAAGTATTTCCCAGATCATCATAAATAATGAAGCAAGGATACAGACAATTCCAGCAATTCTGAATATCACCACACCTTTACGGCGAGAGCTGCTTCTTGTCCGTCTTAGTGTTTTTTTCTTCACTGGAAAAAGTGACAGCGCCAGTCCTAGTATAAGCAGAAAAGCTGGTAAAATAAACTTCTTCGCCTGATCAAAAAATGACGCTTTTCTCGTAGTCGGCAAATGTTTTTCTTCTGTTTCTAGTTTTTTTATAGTTCAACGATAATTTCGGCATGTCTTCTGTCAGCTGCTCCTTCTGACTGGCTAACGTCACCCGATTTTCTTGGATCGTGACTTTTGGTTCTTCACCTTTTTTCACTACACCATAAAAATCATTCGCTAGCTGTATCGATTTTCCATCAATCTCGTGGATTCCTTTTGATAGGAGCAAGCGGTGTTCATACTCGTCAAAAACTTTTTTAAGCAACGCATTACCAAAGGGATGACGATAGTATTCTCCGTCTTGATCAGACCAGTCGCCCACCCCTAGGATCACTTCAATCAAACGAGTATCTCCCCGCTTGGCCGTTGCAATATAATTGAAGGCACTGCTAGGACCAGAACCCGTTTTCAAGCCATCTACACCTTCAAAACCATATTTTGCTCCAGGCAACGAATAATTGTAGGTTTCAAAGGTCTCTTCATAGGGCGTTCCCTCCATGGCAGTGACCTTTGGCTGATTCGTAAATTCCAATACTTCTGGATGCTCCTTAATCAAATGAAAAACCATTGTAGCCAAATCACGAGCAGTTGCAGTATTACTGCCATTCGCATCGAAGCCTTCTGGCGTATAAAGCCCCTCAAAGCTCACAGCTGAAGCACCGCTGCAATTATAAAAAGCAGTATTCTTCATACCGATTTTTTGAGCTTTCTCATTCATCTTTTCGACAAACTCACCCGCACGATTATTCGAAACGACATTTGCTAACATAACCGTCGCTACATTCGATGACGGCACAACGACCATTTTCAATAGCTCTTTAACAGGATACTCGACACCTGCTACAATATTATTATTACTGATAGCGTACAATTGACTGATGGCTTGATCCTTTTCCGTTGCTTTGATTTTCGTGTCTAAAGTCAATTTCCCTTCTTTTATGGCATCAAAAACTAAAAAGACCGTAATCATTTTGGAGATACTGGCGGGTTCTCTGACCACATCAGCGTTCTCTTCCCATAATATCTGACCATTCGTTCCATCAACCACGATCGAAGCTTTTGGTTTGTTTTCCTCTAACACATCGGTATAGCCTGCTGATTTGGTAATCTCCATAATGTCCTCAGCAGCATGAGCAGGCGTTTCGAAAAGGAATAAAACAACTATTACTATTATAAATATGATTTTTTTACCCACAAGGCCTCCTAATTAACACGTAATACACAAAATTTTAGCATAGATAGAAATGAATTATTAGAACTTTTTCCACATAATACAAACTATTTCTTATTTCTATTGGTTCGCTTGGTCAAATTAAAAAAGCAGACCCCAATTTTTTTGGGGAATCTGCTATAAAGTACTCTTTTTAAACTTCAATAATTTTCGGCTGATGCTTAACATAAGGCAAAAATTTATCTAATACATCACTGGTCTTCAATTTCAAATACCCTGTCGTTGTGCCATCGCTGCAGCCGTAATATTCTTGATCACAGACATCCTTATCCAGAACTAGCTGAACCTTCTTGGCTTCTTCCAGCAACGTACTAAAGATTGTTGCCGCACCGATTTTTGTTCCTAACATTTCAGCCATCTGCTCTGCTGAGGCAAATGAAACTCGAGCAATTTCCAACGCCTGACTGAATTCCTTCGATTTGAAGGACTTGTCGCCACAGGTGACGAATAGATAAAAATTTGTTTTTTGCCGATTACATAAGAACAAGGTTTTCACCATATCCATCTCTAAACGTTCATTAATTTGCTGGCAATCCTCCATCGTGATGACTTCCTCTGTCTCCACTCGCTGAAACGCCATATCTAATTCTTGCAGGACCTGATAGACTTTTTCCTGCAATGGCGTGTTGCATATTTCTGGTACTGATGTATAGGCTTCACTGACTAATACCATTTTACTCACTCCTTTTTTCTAACCTGTAAATTTTGGCAGCTTGTCATTTGTGTACGCTGTCTTCTTCTATTGAATAGTTACTAGCAGTAATTTATCATAGAAATAAGGATTACAAAAACGAATTTTTAGCATCTTTAATATGACGAAAACAGATGCAACAAATGCTTATTCACATATCAGTTCAAATGAATAGGAGAATTCAATCATGGATATGAACATTCAGAAATACATCGCTTTTGTTAAAACCGTTGAACTAGGCAGCTTCACTAAAGCGGCTAAAATTTTAAACTACTCTCAATCGGGAATCAGTCGAATGATTCATGATCTCGAGCAAGAATGGGGGATCACTTTGTTGGAGCGCAACCGCGCGGGCCTTCGGTTAACGTCTGATGGGATGAATGTGTTGCCTTATGCAAAGGAGCTGGCAGAAAAATATCAAACCTTGCAAAATCAACTGGCAGAGCTGGGGCATTTAGACACAGGTCTGATCCGTATCGGGACATTTTCGAGTGTGGCTACTCATTGGCTGCCTGAAGCGATCGAAACGTTTCAAAAGGACTATCCTAAGATTGATTTTGAATTATTATTGGGAGATTACGAAGAGATCGAACAGTGGATCTTAGAGGGGCGCGTTGATTTCGGCTTTTCACGATTACCTGCGTCCCATAATTTGGAGCAAAGATTTCTCCATGACGATGAGCAGCTGGTCGTTTTGCCGCAGGGGCATCCTTTTTTAGCTAAAGAAAAAGTCCATGTGACCGATCTAAAAGCGCAACCTTTTATTCTACTAGAACGTGAAGGAACCTCTGACGTCACTGAATTATTAGCAAAAGCACAGGTTTCACCCCAAATAAAATTTCGCACATGGGATGATTATTCGATTTTGGCAATGGTAGAGAAAAATTTAGGGATTAGTATTTTACCCAAATTGATTCTGCAACGAATCGCTTTTCAAGTCGAGACTAGACCATTCGTTCATCCGGTCTTTCGTAAAGTCGGAGTTCTTTATCGTAACAAGTCCTTGCTCTCGTTAGCTAGTCGAGAATTCTTGAAGCTATACTTAGATTTTTAGACTAAATCGGACTTATTTTTTCTTGCGATCGTTCAATGAATCACAATTTTTTCAAATTTTATGGTTTTTCTATTTCGTTTATTGTTATAATTATAAGAAAAAGACCTACGGGAGGATTTATGGCACAGATTATTTTTTATATTTTAATTGGACTGATGATCTTTCAAGCAATCATGCTTGTGCGTGATGTTGTGACCCATCGCGATGATTTAGGTCCAGGAAATTGGCTAATTAGCGGAATTATTGGCTTCATTGCAGATTTTGCAGATACGATTGGAATTGGGAGTTTTGCACTCACTACCATGATGTTAAATGTTACGAAACAAAATACTGATGATCGAAAATTACCTGGGATTTTAAATGTTGGGCACGCGATCCCTGTCTTGACTGAAGCTGTGATTTTCGTCACAGTTATCAAAGTTGATGCGTTGACTTTAGTCGCCCTAATCTTGGCAGCGATCGTTGGCTCTTGGTTCGGATCAAGATATGTTACTAAGCTATCCGAAACAGCGGTTCAGAAATGGATTGGTTGGGCATTATTGATTACAGCGATTTTGATGTTGCTACGTCAAACGGAAGTCATTGCCTTATTGGGTAAAGGAAATACCGCGATGGGATTAAGCGGGGTGAAATTAGTCATCGGTATCATCGGCAACTTCTTATTCGGTGCCTTGATGACGGTTGGTGTTGGGCTATATGCGCCATGTATGGCGATGGTCTACATGCTAGGAATGACACCATTAGCTGCTTTTCCGATCATGATGTGTTCATGCGCGGGACTTCAACCAGTCGCTAGTATCAACTTCATTCGTGAAAAAGCTTATTCTAGAAAAATTGCCTTGGCGATCACGATCGGCGGAATTCCCGGCGTTATCATCGCGTCACAATTTTTGATGAACTTAGACATTTCAATGGTCACTTATTTAGTTATTGTTATTATTTTCTATACAGGTATTCAATACATTCTAAAATCACGGAAAACAGCAGCGGCTTAAATCGCTCTGTTTATCAAAAAAAATGGCTTTGTACCAATATTGGTACGAAGCCATTTTATTTTTCTATACGACTTTCACCCTTATGAAAGGCTTTGACCTTTTCCAAAATGAATAGGACACCCACCAAAACTAAAATCGAGATAGATAATAACAAAGAATTCGTCCCGTTTCCGTGAGCCAGTAATAGCTCTCGCAGGATGGCGGTAATACTGATTAAAATCAGGTAACGTACAGGAATATGATGCCCTTCCTTGATGTAACGCAGCAGCATCAATATGACTTCCAATAAAATGAACAGCGTCGCGATTTCATCAATCAAGAGGGTCAATTCTGATACATTATTCAATGGAATCACGTGCATGATCATATTGATGATGCCTTCCCCCATGACAATGACAACAACAATTATCAATACAGCTAATAATATATCCACGACCGTACTGATCGCTTTTTCGAATTTTAAAAAATAATTCTCCTTCATCGTACGTCCTCCGTTCGATTTCTATCTAAATTATAGCAACTCTCAAAACGAATCAGAAGGAATACGCACTTAAAAAAACTCCGCCAACTCGCTCAGTAGCTTACTAAGAGCGAGTTGACGGAGCGAGCTTATTTTATTATGAATGTAATTTCGCTTCTCTGGCTAAAGCTAAACAGCCAATTGTTCCGGCATTATTACCAAGCTTTGGTGTCACAATATAATCTTCTAATTCAGGTGTTTTTACATAATCATTCACTAATTCTTTGAAACGCGCGCGAACCTTTTTAACTAAATGCTCCTGCTGCATCACGCCACCACCGAAGATGATCACATCTGGTGAAAACATCAAGGTCGTATTGTAGGCACATTGTGCGATGTAATCCGCTTCAATGTCCCAATATGGATCATCTTCGCTTAAGTCCTGACCTTTACGGCCTAAGCGTTTTTCGATGGCTGGACCTGCCGCCATCCCTTCTAAACAATGTCCGTGGAAAGGGCAGCTTCCTTCAAAATCATCTTCAGGATTGCGGCTTACTAACACATGACCCATTTCTGGATGACTGAAGCCTTCAACAAAATTGCCTTTTTGCAACGCGCCGCCGCCGATGCCTGTACCAATGGTATAATACACGACACTGTTCACGCCATCGCCGCGACCCTTTACATATTCGCCGTAACAAGCTGCGTTCACATCAGTCGTCCAAGCGATCGGTAAATCGAATTCCTTTTTCATGGTGCCGACAAAATCAAAATTCTGCCAAGCCAATTTTGGTGTTGACGTAATATAACCATAGGTTTTTGAATCGCGATGAATATCGATCGGTCCGAATGAACCTACGCCGATACTGACTAATTGCTCTTCATACTGCTTGAAGAAGCTGATCACTAATGCCATCGTCTCTTCTGGAGTAGTCGTCGGATAACTGACCCGCTCCACGATTTCCAGATCATTATTTCCCACTGCACAAACAAATTTTGTTCCGCCGGCCTCGATCCCGCCAAATAATTTTTCCACTAAGCTTCACTCACAATCATTTAGATTTATTCAACATACAAGGTCACGAATTTCGCGTGCCCGATGTTCTCGAGTTCTATTGTATCATTAATTATTGGTAGCGGTTCCTTTGTTTTTTCTTTCAAATCAACTTTTTCCGCAATTTTGATTTCATGCTTGAAGGTGATCGTTGCGTATCCCTCTTCAATAAGCAAACCATTATACAACCGAATAATATAGCCCGGGCGATCTTCGGCTTTTTTCAAAACACTCAGCGTCAGATTTCCTGTAATCTCAAAAAGGCTGAATTCAGCGGGTAGCGTAGGTTCGACATCACCTAGTGTAAAGATCAGACGCGAGTTTAAGAATTCCGCGTATTGATACAGTTCTATCGGAGTCACAGCTTGTTTGGCAAGTTGAGCTACGTTGGCTTGATCAAAGCCTTGCGCAAAGTAAGCAACCGAAAAATCAAAGCTCATCGTCTTATGACATTGCGCGTCTGGGGTGGCGATCACCGTTTCGCCTGATGCCCTTCCAGGACGATACATCAGATTTTCTTTCCCCATGAAGCCATAGGTCCGGAAAATCGTTAAGCGAATTGTGTCATAGTCCTCACCAACGATTTCATATTCCCGCACTCCTTTTGGCATCACTGCAACGCCATGCGTCTCATCGAATAAACCGACAAAAGACTGGCAGGTTTCGATGGCGATCGGCTGTTCATTCCATTGCTCTTTGTTGGCTTCCCATAGAGCCATTTCTTTTTCAAAAACAACTGGACGCTGCAACGTGCCGAATTGCTGATCAGCGATCGAGAATTTCGAGGTGATCCCAGTATCAAACAAAACACAGACCCGATGACTATCCACTACTTGATTGTCCACAGTCAATTTGAAATCAATGATCGGTGTGTTTTTCTTCAAGACTAATTCAAGGACAATCGGTAATTCCGCTGTCGCCTGTTTCTCAGCCCGCTCACTCAAGTTTTGAGGAACCTTCAACAAGAACTCCAAACGCACCGTTTGATAAATATCGGATTGTTGGATCGTTATTTTAGGGTCAAAATCAGTCGATGAAATCGTCCAATCCTTAACTGGCGGCGAATAATTGAAGGAGTCGCCATCATCGCCATTTTCCTCAATGATTCCTTGATTCTTGTAGAGAATATCATTGGCCTTGTCCAAAATATCGAGCGAGCCATTCGGGTTGATCGTGATTTGATAATACTCATTTTCGATCATCGTATTCGAAGCGGCTTGTAATGGTACACTGCTATCGCCTTTTAGATCGATCGTCAACTGAGTATAGCCAATGCTTGGCACCGTGGTTGTTTTGATCGCAACTTTGGCCTTATAGACTTTTTCCGGCAAATAGATTTCTTTGACGGAATTCAAGACATTGCCTTGATTCAGGACATATTCCGTCTGATCGATCATTTCTAAGATCGTATAAGGCAAGGAATTCCCCGCTTGATCGAGGATCGCAAACGTCTTTTGCGGCAGATAAACCTCGGCTTCGATCACTCCTTCACGCGCAGTGTCGTAGGTATTAAACAGCGTAAACGTGATTTCTTGTGCCTGCGGATTATTGATGGCGGTTGAGATTTGGCGTAATGTTAATTCTACTAGGTTCATCGAAATATCTCGCGCTTGTTTGTAGCGCATATAGACATCCTCATTAGTAGTATCAGATACACACGAGCCGATCGAATCGTGTGCCGCATTCTCAAACATCAGCTTCCAGATTTCCTTGACTGTTTCTACGGGATATTCAAAGCCTAATTGCAGCGCCATCGTCAACACTGGCTCCATCACATTTACCAGATAATGCTGAATTTGCGTATTCAGTGCCTTCAAGTCCGGCCGTGAAGAGAAAATCGTTTTGTGGATACGCGTCAACTTTCCGTTGATCAGCTCACCGGCAACTTCTTCTAATTCCGGATGGCGTTCTTTGACTGCCGCGATGTATTTTTCAATCGTTGAAAATTGCAGCTCATATTCCCCTTGGTAAAGCTCATTCATTTGTTCGACTAACTCCGGCAGATTTTCTCTCACCGGTGCTTGGTCAAAGCCATTCGGAAAATAAACCTGATCCGTTGCACTGCGACCCCACGTCGTTTTAAAAGGCTCTTGATGCAGGAACTCGGCTAAATCTGCTTCCCGCTCAGGAATCGCTCCGCCAATGTAATAGCCGCTGGGGATCTGATACACGTTCACAACGGAGCCGTCTTCCCCGCGCCAAGTGTATTCCGTATGTGCCACATCATCATCACTCACCCCGCGCCAAAACATCGTATCGCTGATCCCAAACTCGCGATAAATCTGCGGCATGCTGGCTGCTTGTCCGAAGGAATCCGGTACGTAACCAACATTCATGTAGTCCCCGAACTCTTCACAAATCTTCATGCCATACAGCATATTGCGGACAATGCTTTCGCCTGAAATCACCAGCTGATCGGTTTGCGTATACCAAGGACCAATAATCAGCTTGCCCTGCTGAACCAGCGTTCTAATTCGCGCTTGATCCTGCGGACGCCATTTCAAGTAATCATCCAATAACGAAGCCTGTCCGTCTAAAATAAAACTATCGTAAGGATTATCCTTCTCTAGCTGCTCTAAAACTTTTTTTAAATCATGCATCAAGTAAATTTTTGATCGGCTGGTGGTGAAATACCATTCGCGATCCCAATGACTGTGGGGTACAACGTGTACTGTTTTTTTCATGTAAAAATTCCTCTCGTTTGATTAAAATAGGCACTCAACGATCTGCATCGTCAGTGCCTATTAATTTTTTGTCTAGTTTAGCGAACTAACTTTTTTTTGCTAATTTTCAAAGCTAATATCAATATCTTCTAATTCAACTTCATCCGTTTGTTCTTCCTGTTTATTGAAGTTAACGAATAATGGTGCGACAAAGCCGATGAAAGCTGCTCCGACGAATAGACCAATCAGATACGCCCAGCCATTCCCAACTGTGAAGAAGCCGTAAATCCCTCCTACAGGCGGCATTTTTGCGTACATACCAAGCGCAATTCCTAAACCAGAAGCAATCGCTCCGCCGAGCATATTGATGGGAACCAAACGTAATGGATTAACCAACGTAAAAGGAATAGCACCTTCTGTAATTCCGATGAAACCCATGATAAAATTGTTGCGACCGGCATCTAATAGTTCGTTGTTAAAACGTTTTTTGTGGAATAAAGTAGCCAAGGCATAACCAAATGGAACCGCACAGATCGCTACGTTAACGATAATCGCTGGCAAGTAAACACCTTCTGCTAATAAGACATTTCCGGCCATCCATGCTGCTTTATTCACTGGTCCGCCTAAGTCAGACCCGATCATTGCGCCCATGATCATAGCCAGCAAGATCTTGTTCACATCGTTTTCGATCATAGTACGAATCCAATCAACGAGACTAGTATTAATCCATGCTAACGGTTCCGATAAAAGTGCCCCCATAACGATCGCCACAGACATGGTCGCGATCAACGGTAAGATGACTAACGGCATCACGCCTGAGAATGATTCTGGTAATTTGATTTTTTCCTTCGACCATTTCACTAAGTAACCAGCTAAGAAACCAGCGATTACCGCACCAAGAAAACCGGCATTTGTACTTGAAGCAACGGCACCGCCGATAAACCCTGCACCTAATGCAGCCTTATCGCCGATGGAATAAGCAATAAATCCAGCTAATACAGTGTTGATCAAGCCAATCCCAGTCCAACCAACTTGTTCAATCAAATAAAGTGCATGTTTGAAGCCTTCTGCTTCTGCATATGGATCTAAACTCGTTATCCCCATGCCAAGGGCGATCATTTTCGGGATCGCAACGACTAGGGAAGCACCAATAATCAACGGCAGTACAAAACTGATCCCACTCATTAAGTGGCCCTTTAAATCTGCTAGAACTTTCTTCATCATTCTTGCTCCTTTTCTTTAATTTGCTTGTCTTTGCTGAACAGCAGCGATACATTTCTTCAAAACAGCCTCTGGTGCCTTGATACAAGTATTGATATTCACACGCAGCTGCGGTTTTCCTTCAAATCGTTCCAGTCCCTCCACCTTTTGATCGGTTGCCAACAGTAAAAAATCAGCCTCTTTTGCTTCTTCTGTACTAATCTTATTGACTTGTCCTAATGAGCCCTGTTGTTCGATTTTTACATCGTAGCCCATTTTCGCACCGGCCTTTTCTAAGGCTTTGGCGGCCATCGGTGTGTGTGCCAAGCCTGCTGGACACGCGGAAATTCCTACTATTTTCATTTGATCCTCTCTCCAATCATTTCTTTTTTGATCAATTCGACTAATTGTGTTTTATCTTCTGATCGTTGAATCTGCTGGATAAACGTCTCTTCTAATAAAGCCGTCGCCAACCGACTCAGCATTTCTAGATGAACAGTTCCTTCATCTTCTTTGGGAACCATTAGGGCAAAAACATTTTTCACCGTGGAATCATCAAAAGTCTCCCATTCGATCTCCTGTTTCAAGCGAATGAATAAAACAGTCGGCTTCAAAACGGTTTTCGCTTTCGCATGCGGGATTGCAAAGCCATCCTGCAAGCCCGTCGAGTACTCTGCTTCACGTTCCTTAAAAGCTTCACAGGTCTCAGCCGCATTTGCGACAAATCCCAAATCATAGGCATAATTCGCAATGACTTCAAATAGTTCTTCCTTCGAAGCGACCGCTACATCCAAAAGGATTGTTGATTCGTTAAAGTCCATATCGGAAGCTCCTTTCTTAATTGTTTAGTTTTTGATTCATGTAACGTTTCGCTTTACACGTTTAATTTACGAGTTCTGGGCCTTTGTGTAAACACTTCCAATTTCCAACTAATTTGGCAATCATTAGTAAAGCGTTTTCCAAAAAGATTGCCAGCTCTTTTGGAAAAATCCAGTACGACGGAACGATTTCAATCTTTTCTTCTATATTGTATGATTGGGTTAAGAACCGGAGGTGAAATACGTGTCAAAGCTTGCTTATCAACGTTTAGATGACCTACTAGAATTATTAGCCAAACAAACCACTCCGCTGCCGATGAAGGAATTAGCCAAAAGCTTCTCGATTTCTGAGCGAACCGTGCGAACGGACATTGCCAATCTAAATGATCTATTAAGCAATGTCGGTGCCACGATCACTCTCCTTCGTGGACAGGGCTATTTACTGACGATTCATTCTAAAGAACAGTTCAACGACTGGTGGACAGAAAGTATGACCTCTGCGGAATCTTTTTTAACGACCAGTGAAGAACGCCAAGCTTATTTACTGTTCCTTTTATTTAAAAATGAAACCCCTTTATCGTTGGATGATTTTTTGGATCGGCTGTTCATTAGCAAAAATACCTTTTATTCTTATTTAAAAATAGCTCGCGACAATTTGCTGACCTATCAATTGAAGATCATCAATCGTCCCAACATTGGGTTTGAGCTTCTAGGGAATGAATTTGCAAAGCGGCAGGCAATCAGCGATTTATTGATCGAAAAAGATTTACAGGAATATCTAGTGGGCTTTACGGAGATGGAGTTGGCTCTATTTGACAATATCGATCTTGACCTCTTACAACAGCTGGAGCTTGAATCCCTCGCGCCTTTGGGACTATTGGATTCGGATTATTATCATAAGAATATTCTTTCTCATTTTGCCTTAGCGTTAAGTCGTTTTCTTGATGGGAATGTCATCACTGATTTTCCTGTACGCGTTCCTATCTTGAAGCAGGAAGCTAAAGATGCTCTCGGTCATTTTTTAGCCGAAATTGATCGTGCCTTCGACATTCAATTAACCGCTGATGAAAAGGAATATTTCACGTACTACTTGGCATTAAATGCACCACGTCTGGTGGAAACAGAACTAACAAGCACCTCTTCGACAGAAACAGCGAAAAACCTGGTTGAAGAGTTATTGCAGGCGATTAAACGTACGTCAAACTTCGATTGGGTTCAGGACGCAACACTGGTAGAGGATCTAACCTCACATATTGAAGGCTTTATTAATATGAACCTGATGGAGGCCCGCCGCAGCAATCCTCTGTTGGCGACGATTAAAAAGTCCTTTCCCCAGGCTTATGATTTATGCCTGACCCACTTAGAAATATTAGGGGAAAAGCATGGATTGTATTTTTCACAAGACGAGGTGGGCTACATCGCCTTGCATATCGCAGGCGCAATGGAACGAAACTCTGTCAGCAATAATCGAAAATATCGGGTGATTCTTGTCTGCGGAACAGGACGCGCTATGAGCCGGATTATCGAAGCCAAGATCAATAAGAATTATCAGGATACCCTTGAGGTAGTGGATCGGTTTTCCTATGTAGAACTGCAGCAATGCAATCTATCCACGATTGATTTTATCATTACGACCGTGCCGCTAGAGCAATTAAGTGTTCCTCATATCTATATCAATATGGCAAAATTAGATAAAGAAATCGTTAAAATCGAGAACTTCATAGCGAATTTTAATGAAGCGAACGGTGAAATTTATTCGTTGTTTCGAGAGGATTTTTATTTTTACGGTGACGTAGAGAACAAAGAGCAGCTGCTCAAAAAAATGACGCAGCAATTATTCAAGCTAGATTTTATTCCTGAAGATTTCCATGACAGTATTATGAAGCGGGAAGCCATCAATCAAACAAATATCAATGAATGGTTGGCAATTCCCCATCCAATGTCCCTATTGGCCAAGCGCTCAGCGGTAGCCGTCGCGGTACTGCCTGAAGGTGTGGATTGGGGCGACGGCGATCTAGTTAAATTTGTTTTCCTGTTTGCCATTAGTAAAGAAGACTACGAAGATACAGAGGAAATCTACAGTCTGCTTCTGGAATTAATGGAACGCGAGGATATCCAGCAAGCGATTCTACAGCAAAGCGACTTTCAAAATTTCTTAAAGCAGATTAAGCAATTGTAAAAGGAGTTGGGAACTTTCCCAACTCCTTTTATGTTTGTTCACATAAAGATTTCTCTAATCCTGCACTTGACTTAATAATGAGGAGCGTTTCTTTAGTAGAGAGAATAAACATTTTTTCACGTTAAGTTTCACCAGTTTAGTTGATTAGATTTCGTATTTTTATACTGATAGAGCGAATGGGGTTCGAAAAAATCAATTTTTCTTTATCACAATTGAAAAAAAAGCGCAATTTGCGTATAATTGGAGGTAAAGATATGACGATCAATGTTTCACCTGCTTTACTAGAGCCATATAATTCTTATGAGTTTCGGAATTTACCAAAGGAAAGTTTCAGAGGTGCTTCAACGGAATTTAGTCGTTTTCCAACAGGATTAGACTCAGAAGAGGAATTAGAAGAGTTAAAACTAGCCATCCATGAATCAGTTTTTAAGGAACTAGATCGAATTGATCATGCTATTTTTTCTGATTTTGACAATAAGAATATCCAAAAAAGAGAGTATCATGGAGAAATCACTTTTATCAAACTATCTCGAAATTAGGGATTTATTTTTCCAAAAACCGGAAAAATAGTCTGATGCTCGCCACGCATATCATTAGGCTACACAGCACCATCGGTTATTTTCTATCTAAAAATGAGTATATCCCGATCGTTGAATACTGCGAAAAGCCTAACTGACAAAGAGTGATCTGACTATCAACTATCCTGGAAAGATTATCTTCCTCAAAAAAATACGATTCATTAAGCATATGAGTCGAAGCAATCATGATACGTCAATATTCGAGTTTCGAATTGATTTGCGGGAAGATCTAATCAACAAATCAATTCCCGAATTTTCAGAATTGAGAAATTTCTTGAGAAAACGAAGTGTTGCTTTTCGCGGACTTTTTCTTATAGGTAATAATCCAGTACCTAACAGAGGGGCAAATCGTTTCATTACTGAAACTGTTAACAAATATTTTTTATGTTTTTTTGACAAAGGAATCACAAGCGAAAATAGGTATTCGGAAGCTTTCGAAATGATTCGCGTGCATAAATTTGAATTGTTGCTTGCTGTCCATGTTAGTAAAGGAGATGAGTTGAATGTCGATAAATCCGAATATTTTTAATCCAAATTTTTGGGATACGATTCCTTATGAAGATAAAACAGAGGAGTTACTCACGATTTCTAATAGTATGAATTGGGGATCTGGACAGCTTGCCAAAAAAATGGGGATTTCTGATGATGAGTTAGAAGAAATTATTACCCTGGAAAAAAAAGATGATGTGCTAGTTACAGAATCATTAAAAAGATTTACCCCTATCTTAGCTCAACAACTAGAAGAGCATAAACTAAATATTGCTAGAAAAAAACGAGAGAAAACTAAAGAAGAAAACCGAAAGTATGCCTATCAGATAAGAGTAGTGAAGCAAAAGGCAAAACAAAAACACCTGAATCTCCCTGATTTATTAAATGTTAATGAACGTACTTTTCAAAACTGGACTCAGGGAAGATCAAAGCCTCATGGATTAGAAGCTAAGATAATGGATATTCTTATTAGAGATTTTGATACAGGAGTAAAACTGGTGATTGAAATTGAGGAAACAGCAAATCAAATCCAAGATCCTCCACATGATAAAATAAACGCCTGAATAATAAGGCGTTTTTTCATCTACCCAAATATCAATCCTCGTGTAACAATACCTACAGCCATGAGACTCTGAATAATACTAGAGACTTGAATTTTCTCTGAAACTGCTCTTGTTTTGAAGAAGATTATTTCCTTACTATATTAGTCAAGCTATGGATAAATATACGACCATTGATCCTTTTCAAAATCAATGGTCTACCACTCCTTTTCTACTATTTAAATGTAATTTTTGATCAAACTCGACTTTAGAAAACGTGGTTTGGTCTGGCTTATGACATAGCATCAAATAGAACAACGGCAACCCTCTCGCATCTCTAATATTGCGCGCAAAGGGGCTTTTTCCCTAATTAGGACTTCCAATGATCATCACCTTTTTCATGACTGCTACTTATTCTGCTTGATTTGTCTAATGTACATGAAAAAACGCAACACAAAGGAAATTAGTTCAACGCTGCTTTCATTTCTTTCACTGCTGCCACCGGATCATCCGCCTTCAATATCCCACTGCCGACGATCACAATATCCGGATCTAGCGCTACATAATCTCCGATAGTCTCAGCATTGATTCCGCCAGCAACTGCTACTTGAACAGCTTTTGCGTATTGCTTCAATTCCTTCAAATCCTCCAACGGCGTTCGACCTGCCTGCTGCTGATCCGCTCCTGTATGGACTGCGATAATATCCACACCTAATGCTTCGATAACTGGCACCCGTTCAGCAAAATTCTCCACACAAATCAAATCCACCATGACTTGCCGCTCTTGCTTTTGAGCCTGCTCAACACAGCCCTTGATTGTTAAATCATCAGTGATGCCTAAAACGGTCACATAATCAGCACCGGCATCGTAAGCCAACTGCGCTTCATAGGCGCCAGCATCCATGATTTTGGCATCGCATAAAACCTCAATCTGTGGATAGGTCGCTTTGATCTGACGAACAGCTTCACGACCAGCATCGATCAAAAACGGCGTACCTACTTCGACAATATCTATATAGGGATGAATGTCTTTTAGAACCTCCAACGCTTCGGTAAGAGTTAATTCGTCGATTGCTAGTTGTAATTTCATTTATTTTCCCCCTTACTCTAAATTTGCATGTTTTTCAAACGCTCGATCAGTCGGAACTTTTTGTTCTATTGCCAACTCAACAATCAAGGACTCCGACAGTAATAGGACTGCTTCTTCAAACATACTTCCACCTGGCAAAATTTCCTTTTGATTTTCCTTGCTTTCAGGCAGCTTGTCGGTATAAGCGGGAATTCGAATAATACTCGCAGATAATTTGGCTAAAGTTGATTCTGGAAAAACGGTCAAGCTAATGATGTTGCCGCCGATCTTTCTTGCCTTCGTTACGGTATTGATCAATGAAGTAGTTTCACCTGACGCGCTAGCCACGATCAATAAATCCTCCGATAAAAATGCTGGCGTTGTCACTTCTCCCACTACATAGACCTCATACCCCAGATGCATTAAACGCATCGCCAACCCCTTCAGCATTAACAAGGAACGGCCAGCCCCTGATATAAAAATCCGCTTCGCTTGCTTGATACTGGTTACCAATTGATCTATCTGTTCTTGATCAATTTTTTTCAACGTTTCTGCCAGCTCTATTGCTGCTGTGTAGGCAACTTCCTTCGTTTCCATCTTATGCCTCCTTATTTTTATAGCTCGCCACGAATAGATCTAAGGCCCCGGTAAACTCCAAGTGCTCAATCCCCGCTGGAATTAAGACTGTTTCTCCCTTTGAAATCGGAACCTCATTTACCGTGCCCGCTCCATCTACTACTGTGATAAAAGCAAAACGCTTAAGCCGATACGTTCCCTGTTCTTTTGTTTTGATCCGACTCAAACTGTATAAACCTGGTTCATCCCAATAATCAGTGATTTCACAGCCGTTTCGTTGATAAGGTTCAATCCAAACAAAGCCCTCTGAAGTATCAGGAACCAAGACATTTTCCAAGACTTTATTGATGTGTAATTCTCTTTCTTCTCCTGTATTCGGATCGATTCGTCCATAATCATATAATCGATAGGTCAAATCCGCGTTACGGGAAATGTTGTAGGTCAAGACATCGCGATTGATAGCATGCAATGTCCCGGCCGGAATATCAATGAAATGGTCCTTCTTAGCCGGTAAATATTTCAATAAATTTCCCCATTCTCCAGCCTGGACCCATTCAGCAAATTCTTCCTTAGTTTTCGCATGGTGCCCAAACTCGATTTTGCCATCCGCGGGCGTATCTAGGATCACCCAAGCCTCTGGTTTTCCACGCGAGTGATCGTGTTTCATGGCATAGGAATCGTCTGGATGGAGCTGAACAGATAAATCTGCTAAAGGATCTAATAAATTCACGCGAATCGGCAGCTCCTCCGTCTCACAATCGAACCAATCAGGATATTCTTTATAAAGCTGAGAAAGTGTCAGATCGGTATCAGCAACTGGACAATCCGCCGCTCCCGGCAAAGCCACTACATTGTAGACCTCACCAATTGGATAAATATCTGTCTGATAATTGAAGGCTTCCAGCATCCGTTTGCCGCCCCAAATACGTGCTTCGAAAAAAGGCAAGATTTTTACGATTTGTTTTTCCATTATGACCCCTCCTTTTGTTTCCGCTTACAACTAGAATTATACAGTCCTGTATTCCTTTGGCAATCCCTTAAAAAAATTAGTCCTTTTGAGAAGATATTTTCTATTTTTACACTTTTATTCTGTTATCTAGATCGTTTGTTCTTTTAGGGCGCAGCTTTTACTAGAAATCCCCTGAAAGAATACAATTTACAAACATTTTTCATTTGAGACCGATTGAGTTACTGGTTACAATAGTAAAAAAGAACGGATTTGAGGAAAAATTTATGGAAAAAGCCTTGCTTGTTGTTCACCACTATATATCCGAAAAAGCTGATGATTGGGGTTTTATTGCAACAGACTATGCCGCTGCGGATATGATTAAAAACATTTCGAACCTTTATCCTGATTATGACTGGCATCCTGCAACATTGGCACAAGCCAGACAGTTACTGCGTGAAATTGACATTGATCTGTTGTTATTAGTTCCGATATTGAAGGATCATATAGCAGAGTTAAATGCCTATCCTCATGTTGAGGTCGACTATCTGAGAGCCGACGAGTATGGAAAAATCAGCAAATCGCCATTTTCTTTTATGCGAAAGGAACCGTTTAAATAATAATTTCTTGCAAAAAACCCGCTTTCCAGTTTGGATAGTGGGTTTGCTATTTCTTCTGCTCGGTTAATAGTCCATTTTTCGACTCATTCATTGCTTCTCTTACTTGTCGCTTGTTTAATAAAAAAAAACTTGGGCGACTATACTATGAAACTAAAAACAAATTCCATATAAAAAACCAACCTTTTCAGATTGGTTTTTCCGTTTGTTATATTAAGCGATCCACATCATACTCAAAACCATTTTGATCGCTGAGCTGTTTGTAGAATTCCCCGCTTTTTTTGATCGTACGTTTTTGTGTTGGTAAATCAAGTGAGACTAAACCATAACGATTTTTGTAGGCATTGATCCATGACCAGCAATCAATAAAGGTCCATAGATGATAGCCTTTGATATTGCAGCCATCATTAATTGCCTTCCATAGATAAGCCAAATGATCTTGAATATATTCGATGCGATAATCATCGATCACTTGACCTGTTTCATCCATAAAGCGTTCTTCGTTGGCGACGCCCATGCCATTTTCCGAGATAAAGGCTTCAATGTTGCCATAGTTTTCCTTGATATCCATGCATAGATCATGAATGCCTTTTTCATAGATTTCCCAGCCGCGGTATTCGTTCATACGGCGGCCTGGCATCACATGATTTTCAAAGAACCAGTCTGGTAAAAATGGCCCTTTTGGATTAATCGCAGTTAGACGAGCCTTCACCCGCTTTGGCTCATAATAATTTAAGCCTAAAATTTGCGCCGTATTTTCTTTGATACATGCTAAGTCTTCTTCCGTATAATCAACCGGTAGCTGGTCGTATTCCTTCAGTAAATCAATTAATTTTTTAGGGTACGCCCCTTTGACCATCGGATCTAAAAAACTCCGCACATAAAAGAGATCAGCAATCTCTGCGGCTTTCACATCTGCTGGATTTTGACTACGTGGAAAGGTCGGACTTAAATTTAAAATGACGCCGATCTTACTCGTAAGCTTATGTTTTTTATGGGTCGCAATCGCCTTAGCATGAGCCAAAATCGTAAAGTGGGCAGCCTGTGCCCCTCGTTTGAAGTCAATGATATTTGGATAATGAAAATCTTCCAAATAGGAACCTAAAATTGGCCCCAACGGTTCATTGAAGGTAAACCAATGATAAACCAGATCGCCAAATTCCTTAAAACACGTATCCGCGAAATGTACATACGCATCCACGTCCTCCCGTGATTCCCAGCCGCCTTTATCTTGTAACGCTGCCGGCATATCAAAATGATACAAGTTGGCGAAGACTTTGATGCCATTATCCTTCATTTCTGTAAATAAATCGCGATAGAATTCAATCGCTTTGGGATTGACCTCACCGACACCATCGGCTGGAAACATCCGTGCCCAAGAGATCGACACACGGAAAGAATTGTGTCCCGTTTGCTTCATCAGCTGGACATCTTCTTTGTAGCGATGGATATGATCGGTGGTTGTTTCTGAACTAATTCCTTGATAGAAGCGATAGGGTTGCTCCTTATACCAGCGTTCCCAGACGGTTTCTGCTTTACCTGTTTCACCGCGACCTTCTGATTGCTCGGCTGACCAGGCTGATCCCCACCAAAAGTCCATTGGAAAAGTTAATTGCCGTTTATTCATTGTAGTCCTCCTCGTTCCGATTAAAAGTGAAGCACATTTTCATGCCATCTATTTCTAAGTATGCGAAATAGAATTGGCAGCTTAAAGGCAGGTTTTCTTGTTTGCTCATTCATCATAACATCGCTTACTAAAAAATGAAATAGTTTTTTAATTAAAAGAATATACTTTTAAAACTAAATAATTCTTTTAACAACGAAAGCATTGCTAAAACCTCGCAAAAGTATATAATTATTTATATCTTTAATCGTTTGTTAAAGGAGGTAATTATGAAGAAAAAGGCAAAATATATGGAGGTCTATCTAGATGTAAAACGAAAGGTTGAGGATGGTACCTACGCGATTGGGGAGAAGCTGCCAGCGGGTACTGAGTTAGCGAAGCTGTACAATACGAGTAAGTTAACCGTCAAAAAAGGGTTGGATATGCTTGTTTCAGAAGGCGTTCTACATAGTCGAAGCGGATTTGGTACCGAAGTATTACGGAAGCCGATCGATAATTCAAAGGTTTTCGGACCTAGTGAAGGACTCATGAGCGTCGTAGGCGAAGAGCATGTGGATTCAGAGATTCATACCTTTTCCATTGAGTTGCCTTCTAAAAAAGTTGCTGAAATGCTGCAAATAGACGAAAAGGACTATATTTATAATATTGTTCGCAGCCGCTTTGTAGATCAGCAACCTTACTCATTAGAACAAACCTTTATGCCCCTTTCCATTATCCCTGGGTTGGTACCAAAGCATCTAAAAAAATCCGTTTATTCCTACATTCATGATGAACTGAATTTAGAGATCAACGCCTCTCACGTTTGGATGAAGGGTGTCCTTGCGACAGAATTCGATGCCAAAATCTTAGGAATCGATGTTGGCGATTTTATGATTGAGATTGAAAAGAGTGTTTCTTTAGCAAATGGCACACCTTTTGAATACTCAATTACGCGACATTTGTACCAGGACTTTATTTTTGAAGCTGTTTTTGTAGAGAATTGATTCCTTGAGCTGAGTGTTCAGCTCTTTTTTTGTCACTTCACAAATAAAAGATATATATATTTATAAAAAGATATTTACTTTATCGCCGATCCGTTTTATTATGTAATCAAGGTAAGTGCTTACAACCAAAACATAAGGATGCAGTTCCTTTTTTCGCAGGATACTGAGAGAAAAACAAACTAGCATTCTACAAAAAAGGAGAATCTATCGTGGAGAAAACAAATAAAAAGGAACAGCTCTTTGAACGCTTCGGGATTATCGCGACCAAGCTAGGAAATCAGATCCACATGCGAACGTTGCGTGACGCTTTTGCTACATTCATGCCCTTCATGATGTTAGCTGGTTTCGTAACCTTGATCAACTACGTTATCTTAGAGCCCACCGGCTTCATGGGGAAAATCATCAACCCAGCAACCCTGATGAAGATTCAAGAGGTCGGCATGTCAATCGCCAATGGTACCTTAAGTATCACTACACTATTAGTTGTCGCTGCAGTTTCTTATCATATGTGTGTCAGCAGAAATTATAGCAATCATATTGCAGCTGTCTTAGTATCAATCTCGACTTTTATCGTTTTGACGCCGATGAAAACCATGTTCACACCGGAAAATGCCAAAAAAGCGATTGAGGTGACTGGCGTTATTCCCGGTTCACATACGGGCACTTCTGGGATGTTCGTTGGTATCTTTGTTGGTTTATTAGCGACGGAACTCTTCATCAAACTGTCCACAAATGAAAAGCTGCAAATCAAACTATCGGGAAATATTCCACCGGCTGTTCTGAAATCATTCAATGTATTGATTCCGATCATGATTACTGTCACAGTATTTGCGATTCTTTCTTTTGGTGTTAATCAATTGTTCAATATGGATGTCAATGGACTGATTACAAAAGCCATCACAGGTCCTTTGAGTCATGTCACTACTGGATTACCTGGCTTTGTCCTGATTACATCAATTGCTAATCTGTTCTTTGGCTTCGGGATTCACCAAGCCGTGATTTCTGGTTCATTGCTTGACCCATTCTTATTACAAAACATGCAGGAAAATATGGCTGCCTATGCGAATAACGAGCAAATCCCGCATATTATTAATATGGCCTTCAAAGATACCTTCGCTGTAATGGGTGGCTCTGGAAACACGATTGCCTTACTGATCGCGATCTTCGTTTTTAGTCGTCGGAAAGATTATAAAGACTTTGCGAAATTATCTGTCACACCTGCCTTGTTCAATATCAGCGAACCGATCATCTTTGGACTGCCAATCGTATTTAATCTAAGTCTGATCATTCCATTCGTTTTGGCTCCGATCTTCTCACTAGTAACAGCCTATTTCGCAACAGCTGCAGGATTGATCAATCACGTGGTTGTCCAAATCCCTTGGACCACACCGCCAGTGATTTCAGGCTTTCTCGCAACGGGTGGTGATTGGCGCGCCGCCGTTTTACAAATCATCATTATTGCAGTCAGTGTCTTTATCTACTTGCCGTTCTTGCGAATCGATGAACACGTAACAGCGAAAATGGCTCAAACAGAGGCGGAAAAAGCGCTAAACTAAAAAAGTCGAATTCAGCTGAAAGAAAATCTTTCAACTGAATTCGACTTTTTATTTTACAATTCAAATACCGGTTCCAAATCAAAACTAACAGGCGAATCATCTGGATTTGTTTCCATTAAATCTTTCATATATGTCCACCATTTCTGATTGATGGCTGTAGTTGAAACCTGATTCCACTTTTCTTCATCCTCGATTTCAAGATAGCCGAAAAGCTGATTGCTTTCTGAATCTAAGAAAATAGAATAGCTTAACACCCCATGTTCCTTCAGCATTTCCCGCATCTCCGGCCACAATTCGTCGTGCCTTTTCTGATATTCTGCTTTCGCTCCAGGATATAGGTTCATTCTGATCGCTTTTTTGATCATAACATTCTCCTTTTTCAATCACAATGTTTCTATAATACCTGTTCAATCAATTGAACGGCTTTGTGAATCGCTTGATCCTTGGTCTCTTCCAAAACAACAAACAATCCGGGTTTTTCCTTGGCAATCAAGCGACAAATTGCTGGATAATCAATCAACCCTGTCCCTAAATTAACTGGGACGATTTGATCCTTTTGAACCTGATAGTCCTTCAAATGAACCGCAACGATTTTTTCGCCAAAACGTTCAAAGGCTTCTTGAACCAAAGCGACTTGATTTTGATAGGTTTCACTAGTAATCAAATTCGTCGGATCTAAAATGATCCCTAAATAATCTGAATCGATCTGTTGGATTAATTGCTCTACCCGCTCTAGCGAATAAAGCGGATGATTCAAGCCCGGCTCAATGCCGATTAGGGTCTGCTGTTCTTCTCCAACCTTCACTAGTCGTCGGATGACTTGAACCATGTCATTAAACGCTTCGTCGGTAAAATTCTTCGTCGTATAACGAATCTCCGGCAGTACATTCCCTGTCTCAGTCGCTACCATCGTCGCGCCAAAGTAACGAGCATGACGGACATAGCTTTCAAATTTGGATAATGCTGCTTCACGCAGACTGCTGTCAGGATGAATCATATTGATATAGCAGCTTAAAATACCTACTTGAATCTCACTTTTCTGCAAAACCCCTTTAACCCTTTGCCCTAAACCTGGATTTAGATTTTTGCCATCACTAGGCCAATCTGGAAAAGAAAGACCTAGTGCCAGTTGAAGTGTTTGAACATTTTGCGCCCGTGTTTTTTCCGCTAAAGATTCTAGCGTTGTGACATCGGACAAATCATGTCCGCGAATCGATAAATTTAACATTTTTCTACCCCACCATATTCGGCAGCCACATGACTAGTGCTGGGAAATAAGTTATCAATAATAAAATCACTAAAATGGCGACATAAAAGGGAATCAACGGCTTCAACATCTGTTCGGCCTTGACGCCGCCGACACTGGCACCTACGTATAATCCCGTTCCGACAGGCGGTGTGATGGAGCCGACACACAAATTCATAATAGCAAATAGACCAAAGTGCACAGGATCAACACCTACACTCGTCACCACTGGTAAAAAGATCGGCGTAAAGATTAGAATCGCCGGACCGACATCCATGAACATGCCCACAAGCAATAAGACAATATTGACTAATAATAAAACGATGAGCTTGTTGGTTGTTAATCCTAAAATCGCTCCACTGATAGCTTGAGGAATTCCTGTAAAAGCCATCGCAAAGGACATCATCGAAGAGGTTGCTAACAAGAAGGAAATCGTCCCTGTCGTTTTGACTGCTTCTGCTAACATTTTAGGAATATCTTTAACAGTGATCGTTTTGTAATAGAACATCGCGATCAATAAGGAGTACGCTACTGCGATCGCCGAAGCCTCTACAGCTGTAAACAGTCCGAAGAGAATACCGCCGATAATGATCACAATTAACATGACACTTGGAATCGCCTCTTTTAAAACCTTCCCCGCGGTTCCTTTTTCAGCGCCTTTGATCGTTTGATAATTGTTACGCTTAGCATGAATAAAAGCTACCACCATAATTCCGATACACCATAAAGCACCTACAAGATAACCGCCCATGAATAACGCTGAAATCGAAGCGCCGCCAGCAACCAATGAATACATAATGAAGGCCGTACTAGGCGGTATCACCATTCCAGTAGGAGCCGAAGCGATATTTACCGCTGTGGCAAATTTTCGGTCATAGCCAGCTTTTACCTGCTGTGGTACCAACACACCGCCAATTGCCGTAGAAGCAGCAATCGCAGAACTAGACATGGAACCGAAAAGAGCGTTACCTAAAACATTCGTATGAGCTAAACCACCAGGAATTCGTCCAACAAACAGCATTGCAAAGTTCACCAGTTTCTCAGCGATCCCACCATTATTCATAATGATTCCCGACAAGACAAAGAAGGGAATGGCGATCAACGAAAAGCTATTTAGACTAGAAACCATTTTTTGTGCAGAGGTAAAGACCGCATTTTCAAAAGGAATCACTAACAACAATGTACAAATCGAGGAAGCAGCGATACTGATCGCGATCGGCATCCCAACGATTAAAAGAATTGCAAAAATTACAAAAAGAATCAGGCCAGCTTCTAGAGCCATAACTATTCCGCCTCACTTTCAACTGTTCGAGGAGTTCTATCTAATAAATTCATTACACTATATAAAAGCATGATGGCTCCCGATACTGGAACCGATAAATACACATAGCCCATAGGGATCGATAATGAAGGCGAAATTTGCCCCATTGTCACAAGAGAAGCCTGCCAGCCGCCATAAATCATGATGACTGCCGCAAACAAGATAAAGAGAACCTGAACGACAATTTCTAAAAAGAGCTTGCCTTTTTCATTCAAATTATCGCTTAACAAGGTGACACATAAGTGGCTCTTTTTCCCTACGACATAAGCTGACGCTAACATCGCAACCCAAACTAAACCAAAACGAACCAATTCCTCCGTAACTGTATTGGGATTGTTCAAAACCTTCCGAGCAAACACTTGATAGAGGACAATCAAAACCATCGCTGCTAAGATTGTAGAGCATAGAATCTCCATGAACTTATCCAACCCATTTCTAAACGCTTTCATTTGTCTTCTCCTACCTTTTCTGCTAACGCTCGAATTTCCTGATACAGCTCGCGATAATCTTCATTGTTCTTAAACTCATCGTGTAATGGCTGAACCAGCTTTTGGAATGGTTCACTATCTACTTCGTTATATTGAACACCATAATCCTTGGTCGCGATTTTCTTTTCTTCCTCGACAGCCTTTTTGAATACTTTCTTTTCATATTCTGTCGATTCTTTTGCCGCTTCCTGTACAGCTTTGTATTGTTCTGCAGTTAGACGCTCTTTAACCGAATCATTCATAATCACTACATCCGGCACACGGGTATGCTCATCGTAGGAATAATATTTCGCTACTCCGCCATGTCCAGCGGTAAATAGCACAAACTCATTGTTTTCAGCACCATTGATCAAATTCGATTGCAACGAGGTGTACACTTCGTTGCTTCCCATTGGAACCGCTGATCCACCCAGCAGCTCGACCATTTTGATCGCCGTCTCACTTTGCATCACACGAATCTTTTTCCCTTTTAGATCTTCGGGTGTTTTGATCGGTCCTTCTGTCATATAAAAGCTCCGTTGCCCAGAATCATAATAAGTCAAGCCGACAAAGCCCAGTTCTTCTGTGGACTGATAGATTTCATTCATAATTTTTTCATTTTCCATCACTCTGAAGAAGTGCTCTTCATCGTCAAACAGGTATGGAATACCAAAGATCGAGTAATCCTTCGAAAAGCTTTCTAAGGCCGAACCGCTGACCTTGGTAAAATCGATTGCTCCAGTTTGCGTCAATTCGATCAGCTCGGTTTCTCCGCCTAATTGTGCATCTGGATAATATTCGATTTCGACTTTTCCATTTGTCTTTTCTTTTACCAGTCGTCCGAACTCCTTCATTGAATCAACGACTGGCTGACTGTTGGAAGCATAGGCATAACGTAACGTTACCGCCTGTTCGTCAGCGGCTGCAACTTTCGTATTACTGCAGCCGCTTAAAAGAAAGGTTGTTGTAACTAGTGCTGCGGCTGTTAAAATCAATGATCTAATTTTCATCGTTTTGCTCCTTTTTCTTTAGCAGTAAGAAACTAACAACTCAGTCAGGCATAGAACAGTTAAGGATTGTCCGTACGGCATCGCAGTGATCCCAATATTTTTATAGAAATCCAAGCTGTCTCCCATTCCTGTCCCGACTGATACATTTTGCACCGTGCCATTTTCATCAATTTGCGCTAATAATCCTTCGATCGCCTGATACGCAACTTTCTCATATTTCTTCGGTAAATAATTCTTATGCACCGCTTTCAATATGCCATAAGCAAACCCAGCCGCTGCAGAAGATTCCTCGTATGAAGTTGGGTCATCGATCAATGTATGCCATAATCCGCTATCCGCTTGATATTCTGCTAAGGCTTTCACTTGTGCTTCTAATGTTTCAAGTAAGAATTTCCTTAAGGCATCCTCTTTTGATAATTCTAAAATTTCGATGATCTCTGGAATCCCAATGGTTAACCAGCAATTGCCACGTGCCCAAAATGCTTCTGCGTAATTATGATTTCCTTCAAAGGTCCAGCCGTGGTACCATAATCCGGTTTTCTTATCCATCAAGTATTTGATATGAATCAAAAATTGATACCGGGCTTCTTCCAAATATTCTGGACGATTAAATAATTTTCCAATTTTTGCTAATGGCAAGACCGTCATCATCAGCGTATCATCCCACAGTTGATTCTTATTTTCAGGACCATAAGTTGCATGCTGCAGTCCGTTTTCTTTTGTTCGCGGCATGTCGTGCATCACCCATTCAGCCCATTGCTCTAAGTAAGGGATATAACGTGTATCTTGTGTATCTTCGTACAAGTAAGCCATCGTCAATAAAGGCGCCATTGTATTGACATTTTTTGGTGGCGCTCCTTCTTCCATGCGCGCCTCAAACCAATCAGTAACGACCTTCAAAGCAGCTGGATTTTTGGTTATTTGATAATTTTTATAGATACCGTATAAGCCCACTCCCTGCGGCCAATTCCAGATAGTCCAGCTTTTATCATCGACCTTCAAGCCATCAAAGTCCAGGATAAATTCTCCACTGCTATCTTTGATCGTTGTGAGATTCTCGATTAATAAATCGATTTTTTCTTTGACTGTTTCTTTTGGTATGAATAGTTCTTCTAAAATAATTGCCATTGCTCTCCCCTTAATAAATCGCTTTCATTTCTTTCACGTGAATAGAGTAACAAATAAAAAGACCACAATAAATGTCTTAAATTGATCAAAAACTTGCAAAAATTGCTATTCGTAAAAATCAGAGGATAGGAACAAGCGCTCTAATAATTCCTATCCTTTTGCGAAATAGGCTTACGGCTGTTTACCAATATAAGCTAGAATGCCGCCATCAACATATAAAATATGCCCGTTCACAAAATCAGAAGCATCTGATGCCAAGAAAACCGTTGGGCCTGCTAAATCACTTGGTTCACCCCAACGCGCGGCCGGAGTTTTTGATACGATAAATTGATCAAAGGGATGACGTGAGCCGTCCGCTTGTTTTTCCCTTAAAGGCGCTGTTTGCGGTGTAGCAATGTAGCCAGGTCCGATCCCGTTACACTGGATATTCGCTTCTCCGAACTCTGAACAAATATTTTTCGTCAGCATTTTTAGTCCGCCTTTAGCAGCTGCATAACCCGCAACAGTTTCCCGACCCAGTTCACTCATCATAGAACAAATGTTGATGATCTTCCCATGACCTTTTTTGATCATTGATGGTAGGACTGCTTTAGACACGATAAAAGGCGCGTTCAAATCAACATCAACCACTTGGCGGAAATCCTCCGCAGACATTTCTAGCATCGGAATACGTTTAATAATCCCAGCGTTGTTGACTAAAATATCAATCACGCCGACTTCATCTTCGATTTGCTTAATCATTGCCTGAACCGCTGCCTCATCAGTGACATCGCAAACATAACCATGAGCCTGAATGCCCTCTTTTGTGTAATTTGCTAACCCTTGATCGACCGAAGCCTGATCCAAATTATTAAAAACAATCGTCGCTCCAGCTGCTGCTAATGACTTGGCAATTTCAAAACCAATCCCATAGACCGCACCAGTAACCAAGGCGATTTTTCCATCTAAACGAAACATGTCCATCTTAAATTCCATTTTTTAGTCTGCTCCTCTTTATTTTATTTGATCCATTTCTACCATATCCATATCAGTATAGGTAATATTCTCACCACACATTGCCCAGATAAAAGAATAATTACTTGTGCCGACACCAGAATGAATCGACCAGCTAGGCGAGATCACTGCTTGCTCATTGTCTACAACTAAATGTTTGGTCTCATCGGGTTTGCCCATCATATGAAAGACCCGCGTATCTTCTGTTGCGTAATCAAAATAGACATACGCCTCCATGCGCCGTTCGTGAGTATGACACGGCATAGTATTCCAAGCACTGCCGGGCTCTAAAATGGTATAACCCATTTGTAGCTGACAGCTTTCGCAAACATTCGGATGAATGTATTGATAAATTTTCCGTTCATTTAACGTTTGGCCATCACCAGTTTCCATTGGCTTGATTTGATCAATACTAATTTTGACATTTGGATATTTTTTATGCGCTGGTACACAGCTGATATAAAATTTCGCCGGGTTTGACGGATCTTCAGAGGTGAAGACCACATGCTTTGTTTCCTTGCCAATATAATACCCATCCTGCTTTTTCATCGTATCCCTTTGCCCATCAATTTCAATAAATCCTGGTCCGCCAATATTAATAACCCCTAGTTCCCGACGCTCAAGAAAATACTCCACCCCTAATTCTTGATCCAGTTTGATTTCCAGTGCTTCATCTGTCGGTGTAACACCGCCAAAAATCATTCGGTCATTGTGAGTATACGTTAAGCTGATTTCACCAGGTGCGAAAATCTTTTCTACCAAGAATTCTTTTCGCAATTCTTCCGTTGAGTAATGACGAATATCCAAAGGACTATGCGTATATCGAGTTTCCATCTGCTGCATGTTAAAACACTCCTTTTTCCTTAAAAAGATTGATTAATTGCCTATAAAAATTTATTGTAACTGCTTACAAGGGTTAGTTTAGCAGGGAAACCCTTTTTTAAATATGGCAATTTTTGATTTAAAACTGTCAAAAATTGCAGAATTTTGAAAATTTGAACTACTCAGCTCTCTTCTGATGTTTAATAGAATTAATAAAAGATAACGAAAGAAATTTTATTTATTTCTCTACCTGCCCTCACAAAACTACAGTATAATAAGCAACGATTGTTCAACTATTCACTAGGAGTGATTACATGACCCACCATAATAAAAAAAAATATTATGTGAATACAATGCTTTCTGATCAATATGAGATTTATCATGTAAAGGACAATGTAAATAACGAAAAGACTGTGTATCATTACCATGATTTTTACGAAGTGCATGCTACCTTGGAAGGCGTGGCGACCTTTTATTTAGACAATCGGCAGTTTGATATCGTTCCTGGAACCGTCCTGCTGATTCATTACAATGATCTCCATCGTATCATGAAGCAAAGTACCGATTATTTTGAACGGGTGTATATTTTTTTAACGGAAAAATTTTTACAGGATCGATCAACCGAATGGACAAATTTGGAAGCTTGCTTCCATCCTGTTGGCGAGCAGCGAAGCAAGGTATTACAGCTAAAGCCGGAAAAACTACACGAACTGCTGCGTTTTGTAGATGAAAAGCCTTCCCCTGAGGTTTATGGTTCAGATATTCTTTATGAACAGCAGCTGGTTCATTACATGATGCAGCTGAACCAATTGATCGAAGAGGACACCCAAGAAAATCACGGTCTGCCCATCATCCAAAATGAACGAATCGTAGAAATGATTCATTTTATTACAGAAAATCTCTCCCATCCTTTGACCTTAGAGGAAATGGAGCAAAATTTTTATGTGAGCAAGTACTATATCACGCGGGAATTTAAAAAGCATACAGGCTTTACCTTTCATCAATTTGTCCTGAAAAAGAAGCTGCTCTATGCCAAGCAGCTGTTGAAGCAATACAAAAGCTCCTCTGATGTTTACAGCAAGTGCGGCTTCAACTCCTATGCCCATTTTTTGAAAGCGTTTAAAAAGGAATTTGGAATTACGCCAAAAGAATTTCTGAAGCATGCGAACGAGAATCCGCCGATCAAATTTATCGAACCCCATTGATTTTTATGGGTCGTAGGTAAAATGCGTCGCAGGTCTGATATTAAGGAAAAATAAAGACTGTTATACTTTAAGAAAGATTACAGGGAATAAGGATGTCAGTTCCACTTTTCGCAGTGGCTAAGTGGCAAAAAATACTTTAACGGGAATAAGGAGGGAAACTAATGAAGGATTCAGATACAAAGGGGAATGTTGGTAGAAAGCTTTTCTGGATTTTATTTATTTTAGCATTCGCAATAACGGGCGTAACGAACTTTGCGATTGATCAGCAATTTACTTGGTTTCGAATTGTCGGGAGTGCATTGATTTTTGGAGGTTCCTTATTGGATGCGTTGCTTTTCAGCAAGAATTATCGCGTAATTCACTCGGTATCAGTTTTCACTGTATTGATTATTCCGTTCTTTATGGTTGTCGAGCGAACGGTGAATAACTACTTTTTAGATGCTCCGGTTTACTGGCTTTGGCCAATTGGAATCCCCATCGCAGTGACTTGGATTGTTTATTTCTGGGCCACAATCGGAACTCGAAAAATCTTGCACTGGAATATGGGTTCTTGTTTAGGGATGGCATCACTGCTGGCGATTCCGGCTGTTCTTATAACCAATACAATTGCTAATCAAACAACTGTCTATAATGTGATCGAGATGAGCTTTATCACTATTCTCACGTTACTATCCTGCGGCGGACTCGGGCTGATTGCTGGTCTGTTTATGCGTAAACGCAAGCATTAAAAAAGACATCCAGATTTTATTAATAAATCTGGATGTCTTTTTTTCGCTTATAAATGAAGATATCGCTCTTCTATTTGTTTGGCCGCAGCCTTCGCACCATCGACTCTCTTCATCAAACGCTGCATTTCTTCCGCTTTTTTTCGATAATCGGGTGATTGCAGCTTTTTGATACTACGCGACAAGGCCTCTATTGTTAATTTATTGGGCGGCAAGGCAAGCGAATTGCCAAAGTTTTCGCAATATGCGACGTTAACTTCCTGTTCGTATTGTAGGCCGATGCCAATAAAGGGTTTGCCAGAAGAGCAGGCGGTTTGCACGGTTCCTTCGCCGCCATGGATCACCGAAAAATCAACAAGTTCAGAAACCTCCAATGCTGGCAGCCAATCAAAGACATGGATATTTCCAGCAACGAAATCCTCTGGTAAATAGCTTTTAATTGGTGCGATCACCTCATAGTCGGTGGTCACAAAATAGGCTAACAGCTTTTCAATCAATGAGCGATTTCCTGAACTGCCCATTGCAAAATAGACGACTGGCTTTTTTTGCTGACGAGCTTTTTCAATAATTCGACTCACCTCAGCTGGCAGCTCATACGGCAGACACGCAAATATCGGACCGACGGATTGATAATTATCCGGAAAGACTAAATCTTTTGTGAAAGCAGGAAGTGTCGTGATTAAATTCAAATCGCCATCCAGCAAATCCAACGTATACTTAGGCAGTGCTAGTTTGTAGTGCTGCGCAACCTTTTTGAATCCACTGGGTTTCCAGGTCAAATGTTTAGAAGCCCTCAGAAAAAGCTTCCACAGAACCGACTTTGGCAAGTAGGCTTTATCCAGCTGACTAGGAATAATACAGCCCGCTTCATGATCAAAATGCGGACGGGACATCGCCACTGGTTTGACGTACACCAAAGGAACTTTTTCGATACGGGCGGATAGGAAGATCGTCACGTTACTGCCTGTCACGATCACAGAAGGAGCCAACTCGTTAATCAAAGCTAACTCACTAGCGACACGATCAGCCACAATTTCCTCCGTAAAGGGATTCTTCAAGCTTTTTCCTTGATCAAATTTTATAATCGCGGCTTCTTGCTGTGGTGTCAGTGTGGGGCTCAACAAAGTAACCTCAAACTCTGCTTCTTTAATCAATTTGAGATACGTTTTTGAAAACCCGCAAAAAACACAGTGATAGTTCTTACGCATTTGTTTGGCAATCTCGATCATCCGAGTGGTCTCCGCTAAATTAAAGGTCGCTGGAGCAAAAAGAATCGTTTTCATCACAGTCCTCATCTATTCTGCCAAGGCTTGTTCGACGGCTTTTTGGGAATGGATTTCAGTTGTATCAAAAACTGGGATCGCAACATCCGCCTGTTGGATCAACAAGCCAATTTCTGTGCAGCCTAAGATGACGCCTTCCGCTCCGGCTTTAGTCGCTTCTTCAATCACCTCGATAAATTTCTCTTTTGATTCCGTTAAAATCTTTCCATGACACAATTCAGCAAAAATGATTTGATTGACCGTCTCGACCGTAGCTTCGTTGGGAATCCATACATCGATCCCGCTGTCGATAATTTTCTGTTTGTAAAAAGCTTGAGTCATCGTATATTTCGTCCCTAATAAGGCGACCTTTTTGATTTGCTGCGCTTGTAGTTCGGCAATCGCAGCATCTGCAATATGCAGGATCGGAATCGTTAAATATTCAGCAATCTGTGGTGCGACCTTGTGCATCGTGTTGGTGCAGATCAGTAGAAAATCAGCCCCTGCTTGCTCTAATTGCTGCGCCTCTTTTCCGAGAACCGCTCCGCTTTTTTCCCATTCATTTGCTGCCTGATAATTTTCGATTTCTTCAAAATCAACACTGGCTAGTTTAATTTTAGCCGAATGCAGCCCGCCTAATTGCTGATTCATTAATTCGTTGATTCGTGTGTAATACGTTACCGTGCTTTCCCAGCTCATCCCGCCTAATAATCCAATCGTTTTCATGCGCCACCTCGTTTTCCAATTATTATAGCAAGAAACGAAAAGGAACTCGACATTCCTCGCAAACATTTAAAAACAGTTTTTAACTGAAATATGCTATGCTAACGGCAATAAATAGAGAGCTGGTGAAGCGATGTATCATGGAGAAGTGGTTCGGAAAATTCGGCGAAGTAAAGGCCTGACTCAAAAAGAGGTTTATCTCGGCATTGTTTCAAAATCCTACGCCATTGAATTTGAAAAGGGAAATCATAGTATTTCAGCGACTTTGCTGCTAGATATTTTGGAGCGACTTTCCTTAGATATGGACGAGTTTCTCTATATTAGTCAGGATTACCGCTTGAATGAGCAAGCCGATTATATTTTTCGTTACTCCAATTACAGTAACAACTATGATCTTCCAGCTCTTTATCAGCTTCTGCAGGAGCTACAAGAGCAACAAGGACCGATCGCGAATGTCCATGTTGCGGAAGTTCGTTCTCGGATTCGGATCATCGAAGCGACGAACAAAACAGGCAGCTATACACCTGATGTCGTTTTGTCAGAAGATAAGGCAACGATTATTCAGTACCTGACAAATCTGCAAACGTGGACACTGCAGGAAATCCAATTATTTGCCAACACCTTGGAATTTATTGAAGGTGAAAAACAGTTGCTCTTCTTCAAGCAGCTCTCAAAATCCTTGGAGCTGTATAAAAATTATGATCGCGGCAGAGAGATTTTCTGCAGTCTTTTAGTCAACTTAATTCGGGAAACGCTTGATGAAAACCTATTAGACTATGCAGAAGTATTAATTGAACAGCTTCTGCTGCTAAGTACCGAGTACAAAGAGTGCTTTCATCGACTGTGTGCCAAATTTTTCAAAGGGGTTTTGCTGACAAAACGCGGCGACGCGAACGGACAAACAGAAAGTGAAATGGTCTTAAAGATTCTTCATGAGCTCGATTATGCACCCCTTGCTAAAGAACTTGAATCACTTTTATAAAAATCTGGTCCAGTATATAAGACCTATTTAAAAAAATCCATTTTTCTGTGATACAACTAACAAGTATCAAAACAACAGGAAAGGATTTTGAAATGAAAACTATTAAACAAAAAATCGCTATTGGATTCGGACTTACACTCTCGACAATCGTCGTCTTTCCGTTTCACGCATTCGGGAATACAAATGAATCAGCTAATTTTTCTTCACAAAAATATTTAGTCAATGGGACACTTTACGAAACCGATAGTTCCAATGATGAGAATCGTTTATTCCTTCATAATGATAACGGAAGTTTAACGCTTTATCGTGACGGCAACCATTGGTATAGTGATGGCGGCGAAGTGGTTCCAGAACCCTATACCGAACCAACGACAATCCCTGAAAGCACACCTGTCACTGAGACAACAACGGAGGCACCGACAACAGCTACCTCATCAAGCGTACAAATAATTGATCAGAAAACAAATACACCTGAATCAATCAAGGATGATTTTACTGATAAACAGCATAATTCAGAAACACCTGCGCTCGAAAAGGAACCACAAAGCAGTGACGAGCCACCTGCTAAGCAAGTGATAAATAATGAAAAAAAAGCGACTGAACCAAAAAAAGAATCAGCCGCTGGCTCCGAACAAACTAGCCCTGCCGCAACAACGGAAAAATCGCAAGTTGCTTCCACTGAAAGGACAAAAGAGAGCCAGTCAATCCAATCAAAAACACAGGTATTCTCTGATAAAAAATTACTGCCTAAAACGGGATCATCAAGGCGGCAAAACCTATTTTTTACAATTTCAGGAGTAATTCTTTTATTGTTAACGTTAATTTTGTTCAAAAAAACGAACCGTAACGAAGCTTCCTTAGGAGGAAAAAAATGACTAAGCCATTGAATTATTCTAAGATCATCGTCGCCACGCTGCTCGTCGGACTTGGTTTCTATCTCGTTAGCAATGTAAATCACTTTATCTCTATTCCCTATATCGGCTATTTTTCTCTTTTGATTTTTGGCACGATCGCCTATTGCCTTGTTTTTGGCTTTAAAGCATACGAAAAGCTTTATCAAAAACCAGTTCAATTCTGGAAGAATTTTATCAAGTATTTCCTCATCGCCCAGCTTTTCTCTTTTGTTTTAGGGATATTGATTGTTGCGATTACTCACACCCACAAAGGAAATCCAGCAGCAGATAATCCAATTTGGTTTTTCTTTTTAATTATGCCCTTTGCCTTGATAGGCGAAGAACTATTCAGTATTTATTTCTATGACTTATTCAAATTAAAAGCTTCACCTTTAGTAGCAAATATCCTTGTTAGCATCATATTCGGTCTAATTCATTACTGGACCTATTTCAATGGGTCTATCCTATTAACGATCCTTCAAGTGATTGCGCTTCAAGGTTCTGCCAGATTTTGGTTTAATCGCAGTTATGAACAGTCAAACTCTATTCTTACCAGCTTTGCCGTTCATTACCTGTTTGATCTTGCTGGTTTCATGCTTTCCTTTCTTCTTCATTAATACTCAAAAAGGCAGTTTCTAACAATTCAGAAACTGCCCCTTTTTTTATTTTTCAACAACGAAACAAATCGTTTCTGAATCCTCTGTAGCTTTCATTCCACGAATATCTCCAAAAACTTCACTGCTTTCAAAACCTATAGTGCTTAATTCCATAAGCAGTTGTTCTTGTTCAAAGACCGTTTCCCAAATGAAAAATTCTTTGATCTTATCTGGATAAAGCAAATAATGCTGATCCAAATAGGTATTGGTTCCAGAGTAATTTTTCTGTGCTGTTAAGTGTACACACGTTTCCTGCGTCCAAAAATTATTTTTCTCCAGCTGCCAAGTTCTCGCCGCTTCGAAGTCCGCATATTTCTTCGGAGTGAAGACATCAAAAATGAATCTTCCACCTTTTTTTAGCGCAGCATAAACCTTTTGAAATACGCGCTTTCGATCCTCTGGTGAAAAAACACCCAAATCACAATAGATCAAGACGATAAGATCGTAGACTTCACTCCCTAATTCCTCTTTCAAGTAGTCCCCACATTGATAATCAATGACGTATTGCTTTTCTTCAGCTGACTTCGCAGCATGAGCAATACTCAATTTAGAAAAATCAATCCCTTTGACCTGATAACCTGCCTCATAAAATTTTTCAGCATAAATCCCAGGACCGCAACCCAGATCCAGCAGCTTAGGAAACGACTGTGCCGGACATTTTTGTGTCAACCATGCCATAGATTGACTTATATATTCCGCATTTCTCGTGGCCCCATCAAATTCGGTATCCAAGTGGGCCGCCAACATTTGAGGCGCTAAATGCGCATCTAACCAAATTGAATCCTTGCTGTGACTAAAAATCGGGACATCCTGTTTAATATATTCCATCATTTTTTATTCCTCTTTCTCACTGACGACAATCCAACAGACAACAAAAAAACGTGAAAAATTTCTGCACAACAAATAAACTGTCTTTTCATCCGAAAATTTTCAGTTTATTCATTGTCAGAATACTTTTCCACGTTTCACTAAAATCCTTTAATTACGGAATGAATAGTGCGCCGGACCAAAATCGCCTCTCATCTATTTTTTGTGATTGTCGTCATAATAAGTTTAGCATAATCAGTTGTTTTATTACAACTCAGTCCGTCAGCTAATTTACGCTGCTGTTTCGATTGATTGATCTAGTGCTTTCTCAAGCTGCTTAAATTGTTCTTCCGTTAAGTATGGTTTGTAGGTACTCTTGATTTGATCAATTTGTGCTTGCGTAAATTGACCACGCCCTTGCTTAATGGTATCCAACAATTCATTGAACTCTTCTTCCGAAACCAATGACTCATTCTTCTGAGCATCATCTAAGATTTTTTGGAACTCTTCCATTGAGATTGTATCTGCTAATTTTGGCAATGTAATTTTTTTCTTAGAGTCTTTGGCTTGACTGTTCATCGTCCAGTCCATCGAAACTGTACTATCATCGTTTTTCGCAGCGATTTTCATTTTGGTCTTTTGTGTGTGCTTTTTCGTATTCAAGGTCGTTGTTTGTTCATATTTAGTCAGATCATCAAGATTTTTTTCCAGCTCTTTGACAGCCTTCTTCTCTTCTTTACTTCCATTTTCTTTGGCGTAGTCAATATAGCCTTTGATATCCTTCTTCGTAAAGGTCCGTTTGACTGTATCATCTTTTTTCTCAAAAGAATCAGAGTCTAACGTATTAAGATAATTCCCTAAGAACTCCCAATCAAAGTTTTCATACGCTAAACTTGTATCCGTCTTGTTATTAGCGCTCTTCTTCATATCCTCTTCAGTCATTTGGACGTATTTGCCTTTTAGCTTTTCAATTTCCTTCGCATCAAAAGCCATCTCTGCATTAAATTCCTTCATGATATTCACTGTTTCCGTCATAAAATCAGTACTTAAGTACATTGATTTTTTCTTCTGATCCATAAAGAAATCCATCGGAATCTTCTGACCTAAAACATCAATGTTCATATCCATCGCGATTCGTTTTTTCTCGCTATCTTTAAGATAATCGCCTGAAATTTTAGTCCCGCTGATCATTTTTGCTCCTAAATCCATAGAAGCGCGAGTCCGTGCGTCTTCACCCTCACCCGAAATCGTCATTTTATCAATTACGATCGAATAGCTACCGGCATTCATTTCGCTTTGTTTCGCTAATTCTGCAGTAAACTCCTCTTGCGGCTTCTGTTTACACCCAGCAAAAAGCACTAATGCTAATGCTGTTACCATAACCAATTTTACCTTTTTCATTTTGACTCCCCCACTATGCTATTAATATTTTTTTTAGCTGTTCCTTTCTCCATCATATAGGGAGAGAAACGGTAACACAAATATTTTTAGTCAAAATAGAGAGATTTTCCGCTAAAATTCAATAAATAAATTAAGCAGCCTAGCTCACAAAAAAAGCCAACAAACATCGACCGTTTGTTGACTCGTTATTCGTAGTATTTATCTATTCAGTTCTTTGATCTTTTGTTTACAGGATTTTTAATCTGGCTCCAAGTAAAAAGAACAATCGGCAAATAATTAAAAACAAAACTGAGCCTCTGCCAAAAGCCTAGCTGTTGAAAAATGATGCATTGATTCAATTGCGGGATACGAGCCAGTCCATACATCGCAGCAATTGTTACACTTAAAACAAATAATTTTAAATAGCGCCGGCTTTCGTAAGGATTGTTCTGTTTTTTGTAAATCCAATACAAGATTAAAGGAAACAGCAAAAAGCCAGTATAACCGATCCCTGAGCCGATATTGTGCACCCAAGTCGAGAAATCCCACTGAACTTCAACAGAATCGACGCTAAACAAGCCAGTAAAAATACAATCACCAATACTATACAGCCCGATCGCTGCGGTAGCTAAACTAGCTAGTCCCTTCGAAGTTTCTTTCAAAGCTGCATAGATTGCTGGCAACGATAGCGTATAAAAACTACCAGCAACTACTGACCAAATCAAGAAAGCACTTCGAACTGGGCTATCTATATCCCCAAACAGGCTGATTACAGCAGTCAATTGATTGAGCTTTGGGTAAAATATTCCTAAGACGTACGGCGTCAAAAAATCAGCGATTACCGCGATGAGTAAAAAATAGAAGCCGTATTTTTTTAAGTAGCGCAAATTTTCCATCTCCCATTTTCTAGCTAGAATTATTCTAACACTGGCATTGTGAACTAGAAAAAGGAAAACCCCTGAATCAATCCAACAAATAATGCAACATACGCTTATGGTCGTCGTAAAAAAGCTTCGTTTCTTTATAAGCAAGGGTCTCTTCTAACGGTAGTTGCTCCAGTCCGGCTTCTGAGAACTGATAAATCGTTGCTGCAGGATAGGCCATCAAGATCGGAGAATGGGTGGCGATAATCAGTTGACTTCCTGTCTCAACTAGGCGGTGAATTTCTCGCAGCAACGTATATTGACGACTCGTCGCAAGACCTGCTTCCGGCTCATCTAACAGATAAAAGCCTTCCTTACCGAAACGATTTTCAATGATCGACAACAGTCCTTCTCCATGAGAGCGGGTGTGTAGAGACTTTCCACCATAGGAGGCAAAAGCAACTTCGCCATCATCCTTCGCCATGTATTCCAATTCAGAGGCAACATTGTAATAAGTCTCCGAACGAAGGAAAAATTTTGTCCTAGGAAGATTCCCCTTTCTGACCAAACGCACTGACTCATGTAATTCAGAGTGACTCTCCACAGTTTGAAAATTAAAGTTCTGACTGCCGCCTTCCGGATTAATTCCATAGGCAACCGCAATCGCTTCTAGAATGGTGGATTTCCCCGTCCCATTGTCTCCAGATAGAAAAGTAACTGGTTGTTCAAAGCTTAGACTCCCTTTGCGAAAAATTTCTTGAACCGCAAAAACATCAAATGGATAAACGATCTTTTTAGGAAAATCAGTTAATTTAAGTTCATGAACAAACACCCATTTGCCTCCCATAAATTTGACTTATACACCCTTCTCATCATACCTTAATTATTTGACAAAGAGAAAGACAATTTCTGTAAAAAAAGCTTTGGAACATTTCAGCAGATGAAATGTTCCAAAGCCTTACTGTTACTCACCGATCAAACAGTTTAATGATCTGCCGTATTCTTGCACGACAGTATTCGCAATGTCTTGATCGATTTTTCCTTCTTTTTCTAACTGATGAATCAATTGAATGATCTTATCGTTTCCTTTGCGTTCGCTGATTCGGATTTTTTGAATCAATTTATCCAGTTGCTTTCTTAGCGTTGGATAGCTGGTAGAGTAGATATTAGACAGCTTTTTAATTGATCCAGAGGAAAGAACAAAAAATTTAATAAATTCAAGTTCTTCATCATTTAATTCCGAAATCCAACTTGGTTCTGCATTAGTTTTCATGGCTTCCTCTTTTCTGCTAAATATTTTTCCGTTTCCCAAATACGACTAAGCCAAACATCGCTAAGAAGAACAAACCTAAGATAACTAAGGCTTTACTTTGAATACTTCCTGTTGATGGTAATCGTTTTGAAACTGTGGTTCTCTTTCCTGTAGCATTTCGATACGTTGTTTTAACATTGGTGGTTTTATTGCTAGTATTGCCGGTCTCAGGTAATTTAAGAGGATCATTTTCTTGATTGATCTCTTTTTTGCTTGGCTGATTATTTTTTACTGAGAATTTTATTGGCGTCTCATCGATCAGATAGCCATCCGGTGCTTTAGTTTCGATGATTTGATATTCACCATCAGCCAATCCTTTAATGAAAATCGAGCCATCTTCTCCAGTAACAATTTTTTCTTTTCCAGTTACAACCTGTCCTTTGTCATCTACTAACTTAAATTCGGCGTTGGCTAACGTTCGGCCAGTTTTACTATCGATTTTCTTTAATAGCAGCTCGCCAGTTGGCACTTCCTTTTCTGGCGTATACAAATTTCGAAAGATTGGCAGCTCGCCAGCTTTAACATTTTCGTAAATGGCTACAGCCTCCAATTTCCCAGCCTTTTCTTCTACTTTGACGCTTACTTTGTATTGCGTATCGTCATAGGTGATACCCGTTTCTTTGGCTGTTGTAATCGCCTCTGAGATTGTATACTCGTAGGTTCCGGCTTGGTCATAAGTGATTTCATCAAAGGTAACTTTACCATCGGCAGCATTTTTCTTCGTTTGGTCAACGTTATCACCTTTTAGTTTGAAGCTGAATTCGTCAGCTTTTAGTGAACGACCGTCTAATTCCTTCTTCGCTTCTAACTGGATACTTCCTGGTAGTGCTTTGTACACATTTTTGAAGGTCGGAATTTCTCCGGCTTCAAGGCTTTCGTAATCCACTTTTGCTTTTAATTTTCCAGCTTCTTCCACGACAGTTACAGTTACTTTATAAACTGCTTCATCATAAGTCAGACCTGTTTCTTTGTCCGCTGGAATCATCTCAGAAATCGTATACTCATAGATTCCGGCTTGGTCGTAATCAATTTGATCGAATAGGATTTTGCCATCAGCATTATTTTTCTTCATTTGGTCAACGTTATCACCTTTTAGTTTGAAGCTGAATTCGTCAGCTTTTAGTGAACGTCCATCTAATTCCTTCTTCGCTTCTAACTGGATACTTCCTGGCAGTGCTTTGTAGGCATTTTTGAAAGTTGGAACTTCGCCGGTTTCGTAAACGGCTGTCGCTTCTAATTTTCCATCCTTTTCTTCTACTGTTACGGTTACTTTATATTTCGTATCATCGTAAGTGACACCTGTTTCTTTGGCTGCTGGAATTTTTTCAGAGATCGTGTATTCATACGTTCCCGCTTGTTCATAAGTGATAGCATCGAATAATACTTTGCCGTCTTTATCATTTTTCTTCGTTTGGTCAACGCCGCCGTCTCCTTTCAACGTGAAGCTGAACTCATCCGCTTGTAGTGTACGACCGCTTAGTTCTTTCTTCGCCTCTAATTGAATCGTTCCTGGTAGTGCATTGTAGGTATTCTTGAAGACAGGTACTTCGCCAGTTTTGACGTTTTCATATTCTACTGTCGCTTCCAGCTTTCCTGATTTTTCTTCTACTGTAACTTTTACTCTGTATGTTGCTTTGTCGTAAGTTACTCCGGTTTCTGGTGTGGCTGGGACAACTTCGGAGATTGTATACTCATACGTACCGGCTTTGTCATACGTGATGGCATCGAATAATACTTTGCCGTCTTTATCATTTTTCTTCGTTTGGTCAACGCCACCATCACCTTTCAACGTAAAGATGAATTCGTCAGCTTTTAATGGACGACCGCTTAATTCTTTCTTCGCTTCCAATTGAATCGTTCCCGGTAGTGCTTTATAAGTATTCTTGAACGTTGGGACTTCACCGGCTTTGATATTTTCATAAACGACTGTGGCCTCTAATTTCCCAGCCTTTTCTTCTACTGTGACCGTTACTTTATATTTCGTATCATCGTAAGTGACACCTGTTTCTTTGATTGCTGGAATTTTTTCAGAGATCGTGTATTCATACGTTCCCGCTTGGTCATACTTGATAGCATCGAATAATACTTTACCATCTTTAGCATTCTTCTTCGTTTGGTCAACGCCGCCGTCGCCCTTCAACGTGAAGCTGAACTCGTCGGATTTTAGTGGGCGGCCGCTCAGTTCTTTCTTCGCTTCTAATTGAATCGTTCCCGGTAGTGCTTTATAAGTATTCTTGAACGTTGGGACTTCACCGGCTTTGATATTTTCATAAACAACTGTTGCCTCTAATTTCCCAGCCTTTTCTTCTACTGTGACCGTTACTTTATATTTCGTATCATCATAAGTGACACCTGTTTCTCTCTCTGTTGGTATTGCTTCTGAAATTGTATATTCGTAGATTCCTTCTTGGTCATAAGTGATCTCATCAAAGATAACTTTTCCATCAGCAGCGTTTATCTTCGTTTGGTCAACGCCGCCGTCGCCCTTCAATGTGAAGCTGAACTCGTCGGCTTTTAGTGGGCGACCATCTAGTTCTTTCTTCGCTTCTAGCTCTAATTTCGTACTTAACTTATCAGGAATCTTTCTATTTTCAAGCGTAAATACATAATTAATTTGTTCACTAGAAATAGTAAATTCGTGCTTATTCTCGTTTTTCACATAACCTTCAGGTGCCTTGCTTTCAACAATTACATATGTTCCATAGCGCAATCTAGAAAGTTGGTCAATTTCGACACCATTTTCAATAATCTTATCCCCTTTTACTTCAATATCCGACATCATTAGAGTAAGATTTCCTTCTTTGTCTTTGCGATAAAGATCAAAAAAAGCCGATTTAGTTTTAATCAATTCTTTATTTTCATCTAGCTTCTTAAATTTTAAAGAACCATTTTTTCCGCTTGAAGTTCCTTCGCCATTTGTTGATTTGACTATAACTTCTTTTGAGGTTTCATGAATACTGACATCTTTACCAAAAAGAGTCGCACTATTACTAACTTTTTCATGATTCTTTATATCAGGATCTAACATCGTTTGGTACTCTACAATATAAGGCGAGTTGATGGAGTCTCCTAATTTTATTGTTAATTTCTGTGTTCCTTCAGCAGAATCAGTTGTGACAAATGGTTGATTCCCTTCATCAAAAACGATAGCTTCTCCATCTTTTTCAAAACCACCTTGTCCATCACTTTTTGCTTTATAGACTTTAACGACAACATTTTTATCCTCATCATAAACAAATGTCTGGTCAGCCATATTAACAGTATCTTCAACAAGTGGTTGAATAACCTTGTGTCCATCTTTGTTTAGAATAACCGTCCAATTAATCAAACGATAATCCTTATCTGTTCCTTGGGTTCCATCTTTGTCGATCCATGCAGTTTTTTCACTTTTTTCAACCATCCCCTCAACAACTAGAGGTTTATTATTTGGAATAGTCATTGTTGCTACATTCTTATATTTATATACTTCTTCTGAAGCAGCTGCTGAAACAAATATCGAAAAAGGATTTGTTTTATCTTTTAGAAGTTTTATTTCTGGTACATCACCGTCATAAACAACCTCATAATCCTCACCTTTGACCCATTTTGCACCTAAACTACCTACTTCTACCTTTGTCGCTGCGAGTTCTACGTCGTAAATAACGATATCACGCAATGTTTCCCCTTCGCCTAGAGCTTCACGGATTATTGTATTGGCGGGTATTTTAGTTTTCCATGTGTTAAATACTGCTGACCAATATACGCTATCTTCCGGAGCCTTCGTTTCATCGAAAGGATTTGCATGTGTGAATTTTGTCGTAAGATCGGCATTTTCTGCTGCATAAACACCATACTTAACGCCATTGTAAGAAAGCTTTGAATCTCCCCAAAAAGCGACGTCGTCACCGTCCGTATGATTTTTTCCATCTTCTCCAGTGTATGAAACTATCACACTATTATCGAAACGTAAGCTTGCTGCCCCATTGGGATTCTTCTCTTGTTCATCAATAAAATATTTTGCCTTATACTTCAAGACAATTTTTTCAGATGTTTCTGCAAAGTTTCCAATTAGTTTAATACGAAAGCCAGTTTTGAAGTTGGCATCACCATCTAATCTTTCTAATTGGTAATCTATTCCTAAATCAAGCTCTGGTTTTGAATCAGAGCTAAGTTTTAGTGTATCTTCAAGCAGTTGCAAAGCGCTAGGGTAACCGCCATTCAAACTATCAAATCGATCTGTAATAATCACATTTTTCATAAGGAGCTTATTAGAGTTTATCGTTATCTTATACTCAACTGTAGAATCTGTATTATTCTTATTATAAGCTTCCTTAAGAACACCTAGTTTTCCATTTACTTTGACTGTTTCACCGCCAGTAAGTTCTTCTTTTGACTCCCCATCAATGACCGTTCCAAAATTAGCTGCTCCTGTTCCGGGCCGCATTGGTTTTTCAAAAGCTTCAGTCGAGTATTTGATGGTATAAATACCTTTTTTCTTGAAGTTCAACGTAAAATGAACATATTTTCCTTCTTTTTTAGCGTAGTCCTTAGAATCAGCGTCAGCAAATTCCCAATCCTCATCCGGAATTTTATTCCCGCTTTCGTCAAAAACTTGTATACTTCCCTCTTTTAAGTGATGTGTAGCAGTATTAGGATCGTAGGTTTTCACATACATCCAATCTTTAAATATTCCGCTTTCCTGAGTGAAGGTAGCTTTCACTTCCCAATTTAAAATACCTGAGTCTAAGTCATAATCATTCAGTTTTTTATAATTATCTTTTTGATTAAATGAAACCGTCGCCTCTGAAGAATTCGGTAGGAAGTTGTCACCAGATATTTCTACCTTGTTCAGAAACTCAGTTTTATCTTTGTCGGCAATCGTCATTTTAAGTTCGATCTTTATAGGTACTGTCAATTCACCTGATGGGAAAGAATATTCATAAGTTGAACTAGATGTTTGTCTTGTGTGTATGAATCCTTCAGGTGCTGTTTCCCAGTTTCCGCTTTCGTTTTGGATATAATAATTGGTATACCAAACTTTTAAGCCTTCAGGGAGATATTCTTTGATGATGGCATTTTTCAGTGTTAAGCGATTCTTATTTGCTACAATTGACCAAATCACTGTATTTTCAGCATTGATGACACCTGATTTTTGAATATCTGCCTTTGCAATCGGTAAAGTAATGGTGATAACCTCTCCATCTTCATCCTTTATTCCAGTAACAATTTCAATTTTTTCAACATCTGTCGTCACTTTTAATTCTGTTTCTAATTTGATAGTGCCTTCACGTACACTCAGATTAGTGCCTTCACCGTTGAAAATGACCGTTAATTTTCCCGTTTCATCTAATGTAAACCGACCAAGCTGAACTCCTGTTGTTTCATCTTTCAACGGCTCATCTATTGCATTGTAAACTGAGAAATAGTCAGGTAGCTGGTAAGTATAGGTATCCCCATCTAAAATTTCTACATCGTCATCTAGTGACCAATCAAAATTAATTCTAATATCCGCATCTTTTACTGCTGGATTGGCTTCTGTAAATTCATTGCCAGCTAAATCAGTAATTTTTATACTCGTGAATAATTTTTCAAGGCGTTCATTTAAGTTTGGATTATGAGCTCTTGTTTGAGTCTTTTGTTTCCCTTCTATCTGCTCTAGCGGATCAGCAGCAGGATCGACTTTTTTATCATAATAAATCGTCGAAACAAGATTATCTCCAAAACCAACTGTTTCTGTGTCCAAATCTTCTGCTGTTGTTTCGGCTGTTAGCTCCAGAAGTCCTTCATAAAATTTTGCGCTGGTAAATTCCGGTGCTCGTCCGTCTTCCGTTTCTTCGTAATTTTTAGCAAGCTGAAATAGCAGTTGTTGATTTCTTACTTGGTAATTTCCCATTCCATCGGCTAAACTGCCTGATTGATCTGGAAAATTTAGATTTGCTGGCAAGTTGACTGTTACGATTGTATTCTCTTCAATTAGTGTAGCCTTCGCTAATGACCAATCTAATTTGAGCTTTACTGCAGCTTTGTGCTTCACTCGATTGGTTTCTGAAATCTCTTGATCAGTCGTATCGGTAATCAGTGCTTGATTAATCACCACCTCAGCTGATTCAATAGTCTCTGCGAAAATCGACAGTGGAAAGCTACTGATCAGCATCCCAACTATTGCAGATAGTGACCATATTTTTTTTAATCGATTCATCTGTTTTCATCCCCTTTAAAACGTAATATATTCTTCTCGATTGGTTTCTGTCATTTTGGTACCGTACATGATTGTTCCGGACATATTTGCCAACATCCGGACAAGTTCTCGTTCGCCAGTTTTATCATCTGGCAACTTTGTAAATGGTAATGCACTAATCTTTTGTTCAATGGCTTCCAAAGCAGCCGTTTTCTTCCTATTTGATGACTCTTCAGTCGCTTGTTTCTTTGTTTTGGGAAGAGTTTTTCTGTCTTTAGATTTCATTGTTGTTTGCTTTTTTGGATCATTTTCTTCCGACTGATCCGGTGGACGGGCCTCATTAACAGTTTCATCGCCTTCTTGTAGTTGATCATTCGAAATAATCAAGGTATTTCCAGACTCAGACAGGTCGAATCCAAGTATTGCTTGTTCTTCTTTTACTTGAGCAATCAATTTCTCGCTGCTATATAAAATCGGCGCATTCGATTGATAGAACATTAATGAAGGAAGTGCAAGTGCGATCAATAAATTTCTATTCATAGGCTCCTCCTTTAACCGTTAATAATAGATGTCCAAACTCGGACCAATCTTCTGGTGTCGGTGGACGTTTCCAAATCATTTGATGGCAAGGAAGTGTATCAATCAAAAAATCAGATAAATAAATTTGCGTCTTTGTACTTAATTTTTCTTCGTAACAAATATTCATGCTCTGCAAGGAGCTCAGCATCGTTTGAATGTATTCGTTGTAGCTGCTGCCGTGAGAAAAATCGATACAAATAAAGACAGGGGCCTCTAGCTCGTCGACAGAGATTTGTGTGATCATGAAAAATAAATAGTCATAATACAGCTTGTTCCGTTCCTGATCCGAATGAAAAATCCCTCTATGAGCGACTTTCTCAATAAAATCTTGGATCAGCTCATCCAGTTTAGGATTAATTTCTTGAAAGTAGCGACGTTGGATTTTTGTCACAAAAGTCGATTCACGAAAATGATAGATCAGCCATCTTCGATTGATCCTCAACAACCCAGCGACCAATTCCTTGTCTTCTTTTAATTGATTAATCTCAAATCGTGAGTGGCTGGCTAAGTACTGCAAAAATTCATTGACTAAATCCTCCGCCATTCGCATCTCTTTGCCCTCGAGGATCGTCGTTTCCAGTGGCAAATCAATCTCCATCAATTGGCAAAAGAGTAATAAGGCAGCAATTTCTCGTCGTTTTTCTGTATTTGTCAATGAAAAATGACTATCCAACCATCTATTCAGATATTCTGTTGCATCATTTTCCACATAGTCGAGATACTCTCGATCCATCGGATGGGCCTTTCTCATGCGGATCAAAGCAATACTTATAAAAAACAGCAGCTTATGCTCTTTTGTTTTAGGCAAAGAAAGGTTCAAATAATGTTCCAAATATCGGAAGAGTTCCTTTGCTTGATGTTGCGTCGTATCATCAAAAGGGCTGGCTAATCCATTAAAAATTTCGTAATACAGACCAAACAAAAAATTTCGGAGCGCGTCCTCTTCTCCGATCAGTTGATTCTTCTTTAGCTGAAATCCTTCTTCCACGAGTTGATCTTTCAATCGTTTATATAAGCGATAGGTACTCGATCGACTCACATGGAGCTCTTCGATCTGCTTATCAAGACTGGTTTCATTGGTCACATAGCCGTGGAATATTTTATAAGTAAGACTTCGCTCAACTAAATACAGGCGCATTTTCTTAACGATCGCATGTGTCAGCTGCTGAACCTCAATCTCCCCTGTTTCAAGCAACTCAATCGTGGCATCATAGTGATTTTCTTTCAGCTCATCCTGAAGCTCCTGTAGATATTTTTCTAATTTATAGCGAGAAATCTCTAAAATATCTCCGAGTTGATCAACTGAACAATAGCCATTTTTATTTAATTCCAAATACTGAAGTAGATACCATTTATAACGGTCATCATCCATCAACAAATCGTTCGCTTGCATTTCTCGCTCCCTTCTCAACTGGATTAATAATTGATTAATTTCATTTAATTATATTACCCAGCTAAGCACATTTTAATTAGCTAAATGATTTATTTGTCCTTATATTTTTCATTTCAAGAAAAAAAAAGAGATTTACAATATGCAAATCACTTTAAACATATATTTTTATATTAACATATAATTAATTAATATTAATAAATCAATAGACTTTTTTTGATTTCTCGTAAATTTTGTTAATTTTGTATCCTTATTTAGTTCCTCCATTCATATCCTTATTATCAGATGGAAAAATACTCAATTATTACGTATTTTATTCTTTATATCCAGAAATTTTATAATATAAACATTTTCTTTTTTTATCTAAAACGATGTGAAGAGAAATTTGGATAAGCATAATCCTCACTTTTAATAACAATACTCATCATAGAAAATTGAACTCTTTGACTCAGTTTAGAAAAAAGAGCTGATCCAAAAGTCTTTTAAACTTTCAGATCAGCTCCTATTCAGAAATAAACGGCATCTAATGATTAGATGAATGTTCGATCTTTTCAATTAATGCTAATACTACACTTAGGCAAACTCCTTGAACAAACGATAAGAATATATCCAATTGGCTAACCTACTTTTTTCTTGCTGGAACCGGATGATAGCAACAACCCGACTAACGTTAAAACTAACAACACTTTAAACATTCATATTCACTCTCCTCTTTGCCTATTCAAAAATATACGCAACAATTGATGATTATTTTCAAATTGAACGTATTGTTTCGAAATGACAATTTATTGGATAAGCAAAGCAGAAATTCATAAAAATCGGAAAGTATTGTTTCTACTTTTCTAGCAGTACCCCTTTTAGATCATTCGTTTGGCAATAGCCATATACTTTTTCAACAGGGTGCCGCAAACAATAGATAAAGCCACAAAGATCAAACCAACGATAAAGCCAACCAACACCTGCGGAAATCCGGTCAGCTGAACAAACAGTACATTGAATGGAATATGCAGGATACCAAAAAGATTCATCATGGCAACTGCTGGTAAACCAATCCCGATGATGCCGAAAGCTCCGGTTAGCACAGATAGGATTGGTAAAATAAACATCCCTGAAAAGATTACTGTGATCCCTCCACCGATTCGTTCGATCATTGTTCTTTGTTTTTGATTCTCACTATTTACACCGTAGACATTGCTTTTATTCATTTTTTGTTCCATTTTAAAACACTCCTTTTTTTCTTTTTTATTTGCTTTATTTGTTGAACTAACATTCATTATATAAATACCGAACGACGGTATGTATAACTTTTAAATAAAACTGCCTAGAAGGCAGAAATTAATTTTTTTGATTGTACATCTTGCGAAATTTCTCAAGCCGCTTGACTGCATCCTTATCGAAAATCTCAATGCCCATTTTACCCATCATTTCTTGAAAGAGGGCAAAGCGGTTGGTTACGCTACTTGGATCTTCATCATGAACCAATGGAATCAACCAGATATTTATCAATAACAGAATCATCTCCGCCAGCTCTTTAGGATAATCGGTCTTGATCGAGCCATCCTCGATTCCTTCTTCAATGATCGGCTGAACAAAGTGCGGCACCGATTCGATATAGATCCCCTCGATTTGCATCGCCAGCATCTGGGGATTTTTTAGAAAGTCAGGTGCCATTTGAAACATGTCATCCTGGCGGGGACTTTCTAACGCTGTCGTAAACAGCGCCTGCAGCTTTTGTAATCCGGTCATACTTGAATCTTTCTCAAGCAGTCGCAGGTGATCTAACTCATTGTCATTATTTTGATAAAGCTTATTCATCACGCCATCGAGGATATCTTCCTTTGATTTGAAATGGTGGTAAATCGCTCCTTTTGATAAACCGCCGAGATGATTGACGATATCTTGGATTGACGTATGTTCATAGCCTTTTTCTAAAAATAGTTGCATCGAAACATCCAAAATTTTATTTACTGTTTCTTCTGGGTATTTATTCCGAGCCATCTTGGCATCTCCTATTCATACATTCGGTTGGTATGTATATAATATAATCCCATCCTAGCCGAATGTCAACACTTTAAAAATATTTCTTTTGTTTTATTTACTTCGCAGGAATCCAGTTCGTAATTTTCCCTTTAAATGCTGATAGGTCAGGAATTGCTGACGCGCACGTTTGATGGCCTTGTAGCGCTTCGGCTGCTTCTTATAGAATTCTTGATGGTAATTTTCCGCCGGCCAAAATGTGCGGGCTGCTTCTATTTCAACAATGATCGGTTTCTTATAAGCACCTGACTCGATCACTGTCAGTTTCTTTTTCTCAGCAATTTCACGTTGTTCTTCATTTAAGGTAAAAATAATCGGACGATATTGAACGCCTCGATCTTGAAATTGCCCAAACGCATCGGTGGGATCAATGATTTGCCAATAAAGTTCCATCAGCTCTTGATAGCTGACGATTCGCGTGTCGAAAATAATCTCGACCGCTTCGACATGACCAGTGTAGCCACCGCTGACTTGGTCATAGCTGGGGTGCTCTGTCGTTCCTCCAGTATACCCGGATAATACTGAGACGATACCCGGATGTGTCTCGAAAGGCTCCACCATACACCAGAAACAGCCCCCCGCAAAAATCGCTCGTTCTTGAAAAGCGGGATCGTCAATTTCATGCTTTTCCACTTTTATTCCAATGAAATCCTCCCCTGTGAGCTCCTGATAAAAATCCGTCACGTCTGGAGTCAAATTATTCCGAAGAGCTAACGGGCGCAAATCGGCTTCCAACTTTGCGACCTGATCTTTGAAGCTTGCATCAGCTTCTAAACCATCTTTGGCTGTCATTAACAAATACCGTTCCCATTCGCGTGTATTGGGATTTAAAATCAGATTATAGATTTTTTCTAGTACTTCTTCTTGGGTCAATTTCATGACACCCACCTCTATCTCGTTGCTTTAGTGCCTGAAATTTACCACAAAAAAGCAGAATAATCGAATAGTTGGATTGGATAACCCACCTTCTGGCACTCGTTTCTTCTGAACCAAAGAGAAACTATAGGATCATGGAATAGGATTGCAGTCTGTCCGTTCTATCGTAGAAAGCTACAATGGAACCTTGAATATCGACTATGATGAGAAGCAATTCTCTCTTATGGTGTTAATCAGCAACATTAAAAAAAGCGAAGTGACCTAGCCTAGTAGGGATCACTTCGCTTTAATACTGCTTATAGTAAATCTTTTCTCAATGTTGCATCATCAATCGGTGACAAGTATTTCGGTGCAATGTCTAATACCGTAAAGGCGCCGAATTGTTTTTCTCTTGCCAAGCGAGCGCATGCTCTGGCATATGCGACCAGTACGCTGGCAGTAAATTCAGGATTGCTTTCTAATTGCAGATTGTACTCAATCACTTGTTTCGTTTCTTTATGAGTTGTACCTGTACGCAGCACCGTACCGCCGTGAGGCATCGCATGATGATCACGTTTCAATTCTTCGGCTGAAATAAAATGAACGATCGTATCATATTCATCGAAATAATTGGGCATCGTAACGATCTCTTTCTTGATCGCCTCAGCGTCTGCTCCTGCCTCTAAAACAACAAAGCATTCTCGTAAATGTTTGTCACGAGTCGTCAATTCCATTTTCTCGCCAGCTTTTAGCTTCTCGATCACTTCGCTTTTAGGAATCGTGTATTGGATCGCATCCGCAACCCCTGCAATTCTTCTTAAAGCATCTGAATGTCCTTGACTCACACCTTTGCCCCAAAAAGTATAGGTCTCTCCTTCTGGTAAAATACTTTGCGCGTATAGACGATTCAAGCTAAACAAGCCGGGGTCCCAACCGGTGGAAATAATCGAAACAGTTTGATGTTCCTTCGCTTCCTTATCGACATTCGTAAAGTGCTCAGGAATCTTCGCGTGGGTATCAAAACTATCGATCGTATTAAAGTTTTTCGTGATCGCCGGTGTTTGGACAGGTAAATCCGTTGCTGATCCACCACACAAAATACACACATCAATGGTTCCCTTCTGTGCGTTTAACTCATCTAGTCCAAAGGCTGGTGCGCCATCTGTCTGAACGGTTTCGGGATTTCTTCTTGTAAAAACACCAACTAATTCCATATCCGCATTTTGCTTTAATGCCCGTTCCACTCCGCGCCCTAAATTTCCATATCCAACAATTGCTACTTTGATCATTCGTTGTCCCCCTCAATGTATTTATTAGAATTATACTATAAATCAAGCAGCAACATTAGAAAAAATCTCATAACAAAAAGGATGAGCTGATCCAAAGGTCTAAAAGACTTTTAGATCAGCTCCTTTTCACGAATATACGTCGATTCATAAACAACATCTGCGAAAATTAACCGAAAACTCACAAAAATTTGAAAAAGAAATTTTTGGACTTTCCTTTTTTCTTGACGCTGAACTCTGATGATTCGGTCGTTAAGCTTAGGATGTTTCTCCTACAGTAAATGATTGTCCTTCAACACATCGCCAATATAGGTATGTTCCACTTTCTTCATAAAATGCTCCAACACTTTTTTCTCAACAAATGGCAGATCCATTTCCGAAAGCTTCTTACGATCACTTAAATAATAGACTGAATTGGCTAACGTCCGAAGATCATAGGCCGAGGCAAATACTTCTGGCACACCGCGTTCGATATCTAAGAATGAATAAACAGCTTCCATCGCTGTTCGGACTGAATACTCTGTCGTAAAGACAGTATCACGTTCGGTTTCAGCAAAGTTGCCGATGAAGGCAAGGTTCTCTGAGCCATTTGGAATGACTAATGGACGATCACCAGGTTCTCGCAACATAAAATACGAGGTGATAAACGGCATATAAACTGGTGTTACCACGCATGATTCTTCAGAGAATTTCTTGATGTCTTCTTCTGGAACCCCTAAATGATACATCAGTTCTTGAACGATCTCTTGCCCGCTGCATTGTTCGATAGGTTTTTTGATGTAATTTCCAGGCGTATTAGATAATAAACCATAGACCCAAGTCACCGTTTGTTGATCACTTTGCTCTTTGAAATGTGGTTGACGGTGTGTCGCAAAGCTCATCAGCCAATTCGAATCCTTGATGGTAATGATTCCGCCTGTTACCACTTTCCCAGTTCGCAATTTACGTTGAGTTAAGCGTGAAATATACGGTTCAATATCAAAGTTTTCCCAAGTCACTGTGGCAGAAACAAACCAGCTTTCATCTGGCAGGTTGTCACAAAAAACTTCAGGGTGACCAAATTCATTCGATTGTTTTGCCAAGTTTTTCCAAAGATTCCAGCTGCCGCCTAATTCATGAGTAATCGGTGCTGGGGTATGATGATTGCCTTCTGTAGAGCTCTCCGTGATTGATCCGTTCGTAACGAAAACCAAATCATTTTCTGTTAAGTCGATCTCTTCAGCTTTATCTGAACGTGTTAACAGAATCTTTTTCGCTACTTTTTTATCAGGAGTAGCTTCGACTTCAATATTATTAATTTTCGTTTCATATTGGAAATCTACTCCATGGTCATTTAAAAAGGCCAATAATGGTTTCACTAACGATTCATATTGATTGTAGCGAGTAAATTTCAATGCTGTAAAATCTGGCAAGCCCTTAATATGGTGAATGAAACGCATCACGTAGCGGCGCATTTCAATCGCTGAATGCCATTTTTCAAAGGCAAACATTGAACACCAGTACAACCAGAAGTTCGATGCAAAAAATTCTTCTCCAAAAACGTCTTCGATTTTTTTACCAATCAGTTGATCTTCCGAAGTCATGAAAAGCTCAACCAATTCTTTTTGTGCTTTTTTCGACAATGTAAAATCACCATCATCCTCTGCACGTTCTCCACGATTGTAGATGATCCGGCAATTTGATGAATTCGGATCATCATGATCCAACCAATAGAACTCATCTAAAACCGAAGCATCCTCTACTTCCAATGATGGCACTGAGCGGAATAAATCCCACAAGCATTCAAAGTGATTTTCCATTTCTCGTCCGCCACGAGTTACAAAGCCGTCATGAGGAATAAATTTTCCATCTAATGAACCGCCAGATAAGGAAAGCTCTTCAAAAATATGGATGTGTTCGCCTTTCATTTGACCATCCCGAATTAAAAAAACAGCTGCAGCTAAGCCTGCCAGACCTGCTCCGACGATATAGGCACTCTTGTCGTCCACGCCTGCCGGTTTTCTTGGTCTAGCAAATGCTTCATAATTCCCATTCGTATATCTCATGATGTTTCCCCCTTCAATTTGATAAACTCAGCTTACCAATAGCCAAAAATAATTGAAAACGAGACGCTTCCTTGTATTCATAAAGTTAGACTATTTGGCTGATTTGTCTAAAAAAAAGAAACGTCAGACTCCTTCTCCGACATTTCACGCTTCACTTAATCTCGTTTAATTAATTTGGACACGCCAAATAAGCCACGTGACTCATATTTGTCCGTCGCTCATAAAAGCAATTGAAAGCTTTTCTTTTATTGGGGCTCGCCAAATAAACACTCTTGTCTAAACAAGATCGCTATTTCCTTTTGTTCCTTTTCCGGTTCTTACTCCGCCCCAGCGCATTATTCATTCTATTCTTCATCTTTTTACTATTTCCGTTGGTCTGAGTCTGTTCTTCATTTTTGCTGACACGTTTATAGGATATATCTGGTTGCTGCAGCAGTTCATTGGCTTTTTTCTTCGCCTCGACATTCGGTGATGGGCTGTTGGTATTTTTCGGCGGATTGGCAGAACTGGATTGTTTTTCCTTTGTGGCCGTACTGTTACTTGCGGGCTTATTCGACTCTTTTTCAGACACTGCAGATGCTGGAGCTGCAGATGACCGCGTTTTTGCAGCAGCTACCATTTTTTTCGGAGCTTTTTCTGATTGTTGAGCGTCTTGTTGAGCAGCGATGGTTTCCGGTTCCTTCGCTGTTGGTTTGTTTTTTTGACGGGAATTATGAGATGTCGCAATGATTTTTCCCGGTGTTTGATAACTCACATAGGTTTCGTATTTCCGCACATCAGCTGTGTCAAAAATACTCAAGGTCGTCAATATATTCAACACTTGAATCGTTTGCGCTTCATTAAAAGTGGAGTCGGTATCACGAATCGTCAACTTGTGTTTTTTCCCAATAGTATCTTCAAAAACGGCTTCTACACGATAAACAAGACCCTCAATCCGATTATCGAGTGTCCCAGTTTGTTCTAAATAGCCTTTATTTACACGCGCTTCTTCCGTTTGCGCAAGGTAGGTTGTATGATTGCCAAATAGGCGATTTACTACTGTTTGCCATTCGTTTTCGGTGAAATAGTCTTCAAAATAGGACAAATATTGGCGCATGACAGCAGTTGGTTCAACTGTAAAATAAACCTCTTGAATCAAGTCTTGGATCAGCTCCGCAAAGCTTCCCATGCAGAAAAAGCTCCGCACAAGGATCGCGACTCCGTACTCAATCAAGGAATCCACATCCTGTGTTTGAGCATAGTAGGCGCGTACTCGTTTCTCCAAATTCTCAGCTTTCATTAGAAATAACTGTCTCTCAGCTAGTTTTGCCCCATTCATTGTCTACCCCTCCATATTTATAGCGCTTTCATTAATCAACAACCATATAATATAACAACGAAAAGCGTGTTGTAAATAGGAAAGCGAAATACCTTTAATTTTAATTTTGACTAAAAAATTTGAATTCATAGCAACATTTTAAGTAACAAAGTTCTAAAAATTAAAACATTTAAATTATCTAAATAACAAAAAAGAGAACTCGCCCTCACGAATCCCCCTTTTCAAAATTATACCCCTTGTTCTGTCATGATAACGGGACCTTCTTTAGTAATCGCGATGGAATGCTCATATTGTGCGCAAAAACTAGCATCTAACGTACGGGCAGTCCAGCCATTGCCATCAATGCCCGCTTCCCAGGTTCCGGTAGTAATCATCGGCTCGATTGTAATGGTCATTCCTTCCTTAAGGCGTGTGCCCTTGCCAGCTGTACCAAAATGCGGAAAGAAAGGCTCTTCATGAATCGTTGGGCCAATACCATGAGCTAGAAAATCTTGTACCACACCATAACCTTTCCCTTCTGCATAAGTTTGAATGGCATGACCGATATCTCCCACTCGATTTCCCACTTGTGCCTGAGCGATTCCAATCATCAACGCTTCTTTCGTCACATCCATTAACGCTTGATGCTCTGGTGCAATCTCACCGACTGCGTAGGTCCAGCAGCTATCTGAGATGGCACCATGATAATCCACACAAAAATCCACCTTCAGGACATCGCCCGATTTCAGCCGATAATTCGATGGAAAACCATGACAAATTTCATCATTCACACTGGTACATGTAGCAAATTCATAGCCTTCAAAACCAATTTGGGCAGCTGTCGCTCCGGCCGCCTCGATTTTTTCTTGAACAAATTGATCAATTTCTTTTGTGGTGATCCCTGGTTTGATGATCTCCCGTAATTGCTTATGAATCCCTGCTAAAATCGCGCCCGATTCTTTCATCTGGTCGATTTCTCGTTTTGATTTTAATGTGACCATTTATTTCATTGCCCCTTATCCATTATTAATGGTTACTTTTTTTTACAACTAAAACATACAGCATGTTATACCATGAAAGGCTTTTAAAAGAAAGCTTAGAGACTTTATGACTTGTTAAGCATTGGTCGCGCTTAACTTGAGCTTAAAATTTTTCAGCGGTCCGCTTTGCCAAATCTCGTCATTTTTTAAATACATCTGTCCGTATTGAATGATCCAGCCATGTAGATTTTGTGCTTTTAGTGTGTCCATTACGTCGGGCCAAATAATCTTTCTCTTCAATTGTTTATAGCCCGTAGAGATAAAACCGAATTTTTCAAACATCCGCTGTGCGTATTTATCCGCGATAAACGTCGACTGATCAAAGACATACACCAATAAAGCATCAGCTGTTTCATCACCGATTCCCTTGATTGCCAACAATTCCTTGCGCAGCACAGAAAAATCTTTCTCTGCAACCATTGATAAGTCAAATTGATACCCTTCTAACCAAGTCAATAACCCGATGATCGTATTTGATTTCCCTTTATAAAAGCCACTTGGCCGAATCAAATCCTGTAGCTGGATCTTTTCTAAAGCCAAAACTTTTTCTGGCAAAAATTGAGTCGTGTGATATAAATTTTCCAGTGCATAGTCTACATTTTTCCAATTAGTGTTCTGAACCAAGACTGCACCTAATAGGATTTCCCATTTATTATCCGTGTCCCACCAGCGTTTATGCGTCATGACTTGACTAAATGCTTCATACAATTCTTCAATATTCGTGATCATTGTTCTTCCTCACCAACAATTATTTGATTTGCTGTCCATTATATTAGAAAGCATCCAAATATGCTTGTAAAGTATCCGCCAGTTTACCAAAATGCAGACCATCAACAAAGGAATGATGTGCTTGAACAGAGAATGGTAGCAACGTGCGACCGTCACGCTGGAAATATTTTCCCCAATCGAATAACGGCGTAGCATTATCCTTTTTACCAGCATTGGTGTGTGAAATATGGGTATAGCTCACCCACGGCATCGGCGAAAATTGATAGACATCATTGCCTAAAGGACCGGTGAAATACGCCTGCTGTTCTTCCGCCGTTTTGGTTGCTAAGGCGATGTATTCTTCAAGGCTTTCTGTTAATGGCACATTCACGACTTTGAACAATTCGGTGTCTTGATTAAGGTAAGTAAAAGCGGTGTCGATTCGATCATAAAGAACCACATCTCCATCCAAGAAACGATAGCGAAATTCTTCAATTTGATTGGCACAAACTGAAACACTATAGACCAGCGCAAAAGTGAAGGAATATTTTTTCTCGCGAATCTTGTTTAGAAAGTTGGTGATATCCAGCTCAAAGGTCACGCAAAAAGCCGGTTCCACACTATTTCTAAATACCTGACAATGCATCGTTCGTTTCCAATTCTTTTCATCTATCCGTACAAACTGATTTCCCATTTTGACACCTTCCTCATATGTTTTCTAGTATCTATAAAATACAATGAAACGAAGGACAAAACAAATCCGGCTAGCAGCTTAGCTAACCGGATTTATTCAAAAATTATTTTTTACGTTTGAAGTAGATTACGCCACCTGCAACTAACACTATGATAATACCAGCGATTATCAAAATAGTTGATCTTTGTTCGCCTGTTTTAGGCAGGTACGTATGGTTGCGTCGGACATAGCTAGTAGAAGTAGATACTGTATTGCCAGCTTTTCCGCTCGCCTTCACATTTTCTTTTCTGACTGTAACCAACTGCTTCTTCGCTTCGGTTAATTGGAAGGTCACTGGTTTGGTATTCAATATATACCCCTTAGGCGCCTCGGTTTCCGCTAGTTGGTATTTCCCAGGTTTCAAGTCTGTCACAGTAAGGTTTCCTGTTTCATCGGTCTTCAATTTATCCTTTAAGACCTTCCCTTGCTGATCCTGTAAAGCAAATGTCGCATCTGCCAATCCTTCGCCTGTTTTGCTGTCAATTTTTCTCAACACAACGGTACAAGTCAGACCCTTATTCGTTTTCTTTACTCGAACAGGACTTGTTTGTTTTTCTTTAATCGTAAATGGCACTGGTTTTGAATCCAATTTATAACCAGCAGGTGCTTTGGTTTCAACCAACTGATAGTCACCGGCTGCTAAGCCTTCCACCGCTAAACGACCATTATCATCCGTGGTCATTTTTCCATCAATCTTAATTGTTTTTCCTGCTTGTGTTTGTAAGGTGAATTCTGCTCCGGCCAAAGGCTGATTAGTAGCTTCATCAACTTTTTCTAAAATGACGCCGTTATCGATCGTTTTGTTGGTCTTTGTTAACTCGATCGTGTCGCTTTGATCTTTGATCGTAAATTTCACCGGCGTCGCATCTTTTACATAGCCTGTTGGTGCTTCGGTTTCCACCAATTGATAGCTTCCTGGTGCCATCGTCTCAAGTGAAAGCTTACCTGATTTATCTGTCACTAACTCAACAGCTGTTTCTATTGCTTTTCCTTTGCTGTCCTGCAATTCAAAGACCGCACCAGATAAAGCTTCTCCTGTTTTCGCATCTGTTTTGGTCAATGTGACTGTACCTGGTTCCGCTGGTGATTTTGTATTGGTTTTTTCAACTTCAGCAGCTTTAGCTTGAGCTTTTGTAATAGTGAACTCAATTGGTGTTGCATCTTTTTCATAACCAGTCGGTGCTTGTGTTTCGACAAATTGATAATCACCGGGTGCTAAATCTTTTACTTCTAAAATTCCGTACCCATCGGTAGCCAAGTTGTCTTTTACAATCTCTCCATCACTATCCTGTAATTGGAAAATCGCACCTTTCAATGTTTCCTCCGATTGATCATCGATTTTGGTCAATCGTACTGCTCCTGGTGCTAACGTATTAGTTTTCTTAAGATTGACGACTTGCCCTTGGCGTTCAGTGATTGAGAACTTAACGGGAGTGTCATCTTTTTGATAGCCTGCAGGTGCTGCCGTTTCCACAAATTGATAGTCACCTTTCGGCAGACCAGTCACCTTAAACTGTCCATTTGCGTCTGTTTCATGATCCTCACTGACTAATTCACCATCAGCCTTTTCAAGTTTGAATTTCGCTCCAGCTAAAGGCTCATCTGTTTGACTATCTGTTTTAGTAAGTTCGATACTGTTTGGAATGGTTTCTTTATTGACAACTTTTATCGTGTCCATATCTTCGACTAAAGTGATTGCTTTGCCGGTTTCATAATCAGGATTGATTTCATACCCATTTGGTGCCTTGCTTTCCTTCAATAGGTAGTTGCCTAACGGTAATCCCGTAAAGGTTACCTCACCAGTATCGTCGGTATCGGCTTTAAGGCCTGTTTCTGTTCCGTCTTCTTTAAGGATTTCAAAGGTTGCACCTGCCAAAGGCTCGTCCTTCTCATTTACCTTCAAGACGGATAGATCGGCGGTCTTCACTACCCCAGTTCCGCTGCCGCTAGTAAAGCTTAAATTCACGGATGCATTCGCTTGTCGGTAGGAAGTGCTCAACGCACCATAGCTGGTAGAGCTTACCTGCGAAAGGTTCCTGACTCCCCCTGGGAATTCACTGACCGTATTGTATTTCACTTGAATATTACTCTCGGCTCTGTAATCAGAAAAAGTAATTTTGAATGTATTCCCTGTAATCGTCAAGCTATAATGATCTGTACTGATTTTCTCATTAGTAGCTGTATTGGTAACCACAAAGGACGTTGGATCATAGGCCGCGTTAGTTGTTCCTGGTGTCAAGGTATCTGTAATCACAGGATCTTGAACGGGCAGATCTGCTGAAATATTTCTCGTGGTAACGGTCCAATTCGCTACGTTTTCTTTTGATGGATCTTTTGCTACAGATTTTAGCAGCGCATATTCATAATTGTATGCATACAGACTGGCTTTATATTCGGCTGGCGCCTTCGCGTCATAGGTGACTTTCGCCACATTATCCAAACGACTATAAACATACCAATCTCGCTTGATCCGTGTCCGGTACTTCACATATACACGCTTAGCACCCAAATTGCCAAACTCCAAATTAATTTGATTATTCTCAGTATCAATCTTCGTTGGATAAACATCTGAACCTTCTTGAACCAAGTTATAATCATTCGTTAAATAGCGTGACATATTATCAATCATTGACTGGCTTGTGACCTCTTCAAAACGCAGAGATCCTGGAACCAGCTCTGTGCCAGCAGGCAAGCTGTCTTCCATTTTCGTTAAATTGAATTTTGCCCCAGTGGAATTTAGAAAGACCAGCCAATTTTGATACAAATAGTTCCCCGTCGTACTAGCATTTTGAGCTAATTTTGCTCCGCCTGTGTAATAAGGATCGACAAAGGTTCCTTTGGCCTCATACTCGATAACTCCTGGAGTATTGCCATAATTTAGCGTTGCCTTGTTTTTGATTTCTGTTCTCTGATCGGATGTTTCAATCTTAGTTTTGATTGTAATGACCAGTGTATCCTTTAATTCATTGTAATCACCAAGGAAGTCGATTCGCACACCGCCGTTAAAATCATCTGGTGCGCCATTGACATTCGGCTGTGCCCCGACTGGCGAACCATTCTCATCAAATCGAGTTATTTTGTAGTCAACATTTTCCACTAACGGAACAGATTCGGTGTCAGAAATCTTTTTATTGATCGTAAGTCCAGTATAATCCTTGACCGCGCCAATAAAATAATCATGAACGACAGGCCTTTTCATCGTATATTTCTCAGCGTTGACGGTGATATTCCACTCCATCGTCCGATTGAAAATATCGATTGTTCCCGCTTCTTTTGATAACAGATTCGGAATAAGACTCACTTGTGCTTCCTTCGTGACCGTTCCATTAGTCACCTTATTTTTAATAATCCGTTCAGTCGGATCAGTAATTTTGGTGGAGTATTTGATTACATATGCCTGAGTCGTATTACTCTTAGGCGTAAAGGCTAACGAGCCTGAGTTATCAGTCGAAACTGTAAAATCACCGGCGCCGTCACCTTGGGAAACCACCTCATAGTTGTTGCCGCTAGTATAATTAAAGCCAACCTTTTCAATACTGATTGAACCGGCAACGAACTCCACACCTTGATCAGTTAAATCTGTAAGCAGCTGTGAAGCACTTGTTAGATGCTGCTCGTTAAAATTATACTTAATCTCCCAATCGATGGCGCCAGTTTCTTGATTGATTTTCCCTTTCGCTTCCAAAGGTTGCAAAGTCACAAACGTTTTAGACGTAGAGGAAGAATTTAATTGGCTGCCATTCTCGTAAGTATATGAATACGCATAGAAGTAGTTGTACTCATTACCTGTAACAGATTCATCCACGTAATTCTTTCCATCAATCCCAGAAACAACTGATTCAGCAATTATCGCCTTTTTCCCAATGGAATTTTTCAATTGAATTTCTGCTGTCGCGCGAGTCGTCCCGGCATTCTTATAGACGATTTCATAATCAACGTCCTTGGTCAATAAGGTTTTACTGCCGACCAAGGTACCATTAAAGTCAACATCACTAGCGTATACTTTGACGGAATCAAAACTAATTTTACTGTTATTATTGTACGCTTCGATTCGATACATCCGGTCAGTGTTGTCTGTTCGATCCAAGTTGAATACTGACGTTAAATCAGCTTTCTTAGGATTCAACGTATCCATTGTCAATGCCATACTATTTTTTCCTGGATCAACACTTGAAGTCATTTCTATTGAAAAGCTTGTTGGTGTCGGCGCGGTATCAAAAACGATTTTTTGATTTTCCTCATCAATACCTGTTACTTTCTCAAGTGAGGTTACCAATGTTAAATCATAAACTTCTGAAGATACGTTATCTTCTAAGAAAGTAATTGTTAATTCTTTAGTAGCTGCGTTTATCGACCATTCGGCTGAAGTCATTGGACTAAAGCTGCCGGATAGATCTTTAGCAATCGCTACCTGTGCAGGAAGCTGTGTTGTGAAGGTATCTCCTGTTTGATAATTCTTGTTTGTAAAAGAGAATTGTAACGCCAGCTTTATCCCAGTCATGTTCGGTAGGGTATCATTCGGCTGAACTTCATCTCCATTAATTTTGTACATTTTTACTGAACTGAAAATATTATCAGTAATTGCTGCACGAGCTTGTTTCTTCGGCTGCTCTTTACTTTCTGATTCTGCTGTTGCTTTACTCGCTTCAACTGAATCCGTCGAACTGCTTTTTTCAGCAGTTTTATCTTCATTATTTGATGAAGACGATGGTGCTGACGTTGCAGCGGATGGCTTTGTTGAAGAAGCTACCGTCTCCTTTTGCTCTGTTGAATTTGTCGTTGATTCAGTGGTGCCTTGCGCATAAGCAAAAGCAGGACTTAGGGTTTGTAAAACTAACAGTACAATCAACCCAAATACAACTAATTTGTTTCTCATAACCACTAACACCTTTCATGATTTTTTAATAGCTGTAAGCGTTAATAGTGACTACTATAATTTACTTGCGATTTATTTCATTATAGAAATAAGTCGAAAATAATCGCTATCAGTTAATAAATTAAAAAACAACCTAAATATAAATACAATACTCGAAGAGATTTTTAATTTGTAAATTTAAATTATTTAATCTATCTTAAAATTAAACTATTTCTATTTTAGTTATTTACAAAATAAAAAATGCTGGTATCAGACCAACATCTTCTCTTACTTTAAAAACACTCGGTCAAAAAGACTCTTTGGGTCTAGCTGCCCTGCCCTTTAATTTTCACTTTTTTTACCAGCATGAACATGACAATTTCTTTCTTGTTCATTCGTATGTTTGTCACTTTTTTTAAATATTAATGACTATTCCAAAAAGTGTTCATGTTTATAGTTGCTTCAAAGGCTATTTTCATCAGATTTAATAAATCAATCTTCGTAATATCAATGATTTCTAACCTAATCAATCAAAACTCTCGAATAAAATCACACCCGCTAGAATTCGCGATTCTCAGATACACGTCAATTGCAGAAGCTCTGCCATCAAAAATTTTTAATTACATGAAATACTGCTTTTTCTCGTGTTAAATATGCTTTTATTCATCTTAAATCAAACAAAAACGACGTCAGCTAAAACAAAGTTTCCCTTGTTTTTAGCTGACGTCGTTGATTCACTTATATTGAGTTTACAATCAAACCAATCGCGGCTAAAATCGCACCGCCCACAATTTGAATAACTAATACCTTTGTCGGGGTATATTTTTTATGCTTCAATAAATAATAGGTCAACAAAGTCACACCCAACGGCAAGATGCCTTTGACCAATGCATCTAACACATCGGTTTGAATCGACAGATTTTCTTTCCCGCTCAAATGTATACTTAATGGGGTGGCGATTTTAACAAAATTGGCTGCCAGCGAACCGATCACGATCGCCCCCAATGTTTGCGAGAAGGTCATGATATAGGAAAGGCGTCCGCCTGCCATCATCTTCTGGATACCTTCTTTTCCTTGCTCATAGCCTTGAATCCATAAGAAGTAGGCAATGACAGTCATAATGATCCAATGGAGGGCAAAGAATAGGACAGGTCCCATAAAAATATTTCCCTTCGCACCAAATGGCAGCGTAAAGGAGAGCAGAATTGGTATCAAGGTTCCTTGCCATAAGGTATCGCCAATCCCCGCTAAGGGACCCATTAATCCTGTTTTCAATCCATTGATCGTTTGATCATTAATGTCTGCTCCCAATGCTCGTTCTTCTTCCATCGCAATCGTCATGGCTAAAATCGGACCGCCAAAAGATGGCTCGGTATTAAAAAACTGCATGTGACGCTCTAGCGCTGATTTCATTTCGTCTTCATCTTTGCCATACAGCTTTTTCAAAATCGGACTAAAGGCATGAACAACTCCAGTTGCCTGTAACCGCTCATAGTTGTAATTTGCATGCGAGAAAAATGTCCAACGCCAAAAGGCTTTAACTACATCTTTTTTTGTTAATAGCTTTTCTTTAGCTTCTACTGCTGTCTGCTCCATTATGTCAGCCCTCCATTTTTATCTTTCAAATACAACTCCGTAAAGACATAGCCGATGATTCCTGCAAAAACAGCGATCGGTACAGAAGGCAGTCCGGAGTAGATTGCTAGCATAAAGCCGAAAGTGAAAAATAATAAAGTTCCTTTACCATTCATCGCACGCAGGTTCATGGCAATCCCCAGAGCTGGCAGTATACCGCCAATCGCTGAAAGAACATCTAGCGGGCGTCCGCTTAAAGCATCCACGATCCCCTCAACTGCATCTGCTCCTAAATAAGCGGCTAAGGCAACCGGCACGACAGTAATCAAAAGTAAAAATAATTGCGGTGGTACGATATGCAGCCAATTAATGCGGTCAATTTTTCCTTCTTCTGCAGCCTTATCTGCCATATGCACAAAAGTAATATCAACGGTCATATGAGCGACCCAAATCAAGGTCCCCAGCAGTCCGATCGGTACAGCCAAGGTCACAGCAACAGCCGGTTCAACCTTAGCCGCCATCGCTAAAGCGGTTCCAAGAGTCCCCGCAAGCGCTGGGTCCATCGCCACCGTTCCGCCAGCTGAAATAAAAGCTAAATACGGTAGGTTGATAGCCGCTCCGATGATACACCCCTGAACCGGATCACCTAAAATCAATCCGACTACAGTTCCATTGACCAGCGGACGCATCCAGCCATGCGTTCCCACTAATGAAAGCCACGGCGTGCCATTGATTCCAAGATAATAAACGACCCCGATTAAAATTGCTTGGATTAGACTAATTTTCATTTCTCCACTTCCTTCACCATTTTTTTATAGCAATCCTTCAATTGCTTGTGAACCCTGATCTGGAATCACATGGATTTTCATTTTGACATTTTGGGCGACGATCTTTCTAAAGGTCTCCTTTTCTTCCTCCGAAGCCGAAATATTTTTATGGAAGGTTTGACGATCTTTCCGTGCTCCCATCCCACCGATAATAATTTCATCGAAGGTCACGCCCTTTTCAATCAGCTGCCAATACGTTTGAGGCTCCTTCGCCAACACAATGATCTTGTGTCCATCAGGAATATTCGCCAAAAGCTTCGCTCCATCTGCCACTCCCAAAATCGATAATTTAATCCCATTCGGCACCGCCATCGACATGATCGATTTGGTAAACTCATCTCCTGCTGTCGCGTCATCCACAATGACAATATGATTTCCTCCAGTAAACTGCAGCCAGGCCGTCATTACTTGTCCGTGAATCAAGCGATCATCGATTCGTGCTAATACGATTTCACCCATTTGTACTCCACTCCATTTCTATTATTTATCTGTACGTATTTTTTCCAGCTTTGCCATTTCTTCCAAAAACTCTTTGATTCCGTCTTTTCCCGCGGTCATTGCGGCTTGATACATTGTTTCTAAATCCGCTCCAATCATTCGCTGATTAAAGGCTTCGACAATCATGGGAAGATTCACCCCTGAAATTAATCGATAGTGATGCCCCTTCAATTTGTTGAAGGACATAGCTGCTTGGTTATAGGGACTTGCAGAGAATAAATCGACGAAAACCAATACCCCATCACCTGTGTCCAGTTCGCAAATGGCCGTTTGAATCTTCTCTCCGAATTCGCCAATGTCATCCCCATGCTTTAATCCAAGCGTTTGATAATCTTCCTGCTCCCCCATGATAAGGCTCAAGCTGTCCATCAGACCTGTCGCCATCTCGCCATGCGTTACAATTACTATTCCTGTCATATTCTCACCTCATTCATTTAGCCCGTCGCACTTACCAATTGAAATGCATAACTGTTTTATTCCAGCCTGGATTTTCGACAAATTGCTCCATCACTCTTCTAAAATCTTCTCCTGTTGAAATCTCAACAATTTTCTCCGGCAATATTTTACTCAACGCACGTCGATAGTCTGGATTTTTCATGCCTTCAACAACTGCTTCAAAGTCCGCCGTTGACGATCGACTACTGCCATGAGCGGTAATCCCTTTTTCCAAAATGTCTCGTGTATCAATTGGGACCAGCTCTTCAGTCACACCCATAAAAATGATATCCGCCAACGAATCTGCAATATCAATTGCTTGATTCAAAGCACTTTGACTAAATTTTCCGCCTGTGCATTCGATCAGTACATCAAACTTTTCTTTAGAATGTTTAAAATCATAAGACAGTACATTCTCTCTTCGAGCAAAATCGAAATGCGCCAACTTATCATCCGCTGCACCAAAGACAACAAAGCGTTCAGCAGTCACGCCGTACAGATATTTCAGCATAACAGCGGTGAAGTATCCCACAGGTCCATCACCAAAAAGGGCTACACGAGTATCTGACTTTTTCAGCTTCTCCTGCACGTGACTGAGAGCATGATGAGAAACAGACGAAAGCTCCGCTAAAACCGCGATTTCATTGGGAATTTCATCAGGGATAAGCACCAGACATTCTTCTGGATGAACCAAGCAGCTTTGGGCCATACCATCATAGCCGCTTCCTAAAAAGGCATTTCCCTTTGAGTAATTCACAGGAATATCGGGCTTCTGATCAATCTCAGGATGCAAGATTTGTCCCGGTATATTGGGAACAACGACTACTCGATCCCCTTTTGAAAATTTTTCTGAACGGCTTTCCTTGACCACTGCGATCCCTTCATGCAGCAAAGCCATCGGCAACTTTTTAGCTAAAGCCTCAGGTCTTCGCAACCCTGCAAAATATCTTAAATCCGCATGGCAAATACTCGCATAGGTCGGCTCAACAGCCACCCAATTTTCAGGAAGACTTCTCGTCTTTTTCACCTCCTCAATCACACCAGGTTCCACCAAACTAAAAACTTTTGATTCAAGCATTTGTTTCATTCTTCCTCTCCTATCACTCGTTTATGAGCGCTCGTATAAACTCTTTATTGCTCGTTTACGAGTATAGCATCAGAATACAGCTCTGTAAACGCTTTATTTTAAAAATATCAGAGCGCTATTAGTAAAACAGCTACAAATGAATCATTTGATTGGATATAAAAAAACAAAAAAATTGATTTTAAATTGTGAGGTCTTAAGTCTATTTAGTTGCAGTCTCACTCGAATACGCTCGTTGATGCGCGCTTTTCATCTGTATGTATTGACACCTTCTATTATTTTCCCTAGACTGAGAAGTGAGAAAGTCTTTCAACGGTGGGGATTTTCACTGGGAAAGCGAGAGGATGAAGAAACATGCTAACAGGAGAGCGGAGAATAAAGCTGCTAGAAGCTATTGAAAATAAACAATTTATTTCTGTTGCCCAATTGTCAGAGATTTTTCAGGTTCATGAAACAACGATTCGGCGAGATTTAGATGAATTGGAGTCACAGGGACTTGTTGTTAGAATCCATGGCGGAGTGGTTCCTGCAAGTATCAAACAGGATGAGCCAGATTTTGAAGATCGGGCAACTGAAAATATGCTGGAAAAAACAAAAATCGGAAAATATGCGACAAATTATATAAAAAGCGGCGAAGCGATTATTTTAGATTCTGGTACCACCACCCTGCAAATCGCAAAAACCCTCAATGAAATGCCGCAGTTGCAAGACATTACGATTATCACCAATGATGTCAATATCGCTTCTGTTTTACGGTCCAATCGAGGAATCACCACCATCGTCACTGGAGGGACACTTTTCCACGACAGCTATATGCTCAACGGACAAATTGCTAATGAATCCCTGCAGCAATTAAGTGTCGATAAGGCCTTTATTGCTACGCCTGCACTTAATGTTGAAAAGGGCTTAACCCATTTCAATGAATTATTGATCGCCACCAAAAAAAATATGATTGACGCTGCTGCAAAAAAAATCGTCGTTACCGATCACACAAAAATCGGCCGACGAGCGCTGTATACGTTTCTTCCGATTGATCAAATCGACTTACTCATTACAGATAATCAGACAGATAAGAAACTAATTGATGAAATGTATAAAAACGGAATCATCCGTATCGAAAGTATTTAGCTTCCTTACAAAAATTGGCGTCTATAACAAAAGAAGCAAAGAATTGAGGAGTATATTTTCCTCATTCTTTGCTTTTTCTACTCATCAAGCTGTTAGTATCCAATTCTAACTATCCCACACCTGATCCTGCATAATCCCTGCTGCCTTCAGAAACATGCAAGTAACAATTGGACCCACAAAGGTAAAGCCTCTTTTCTTCATATCTTTGGCGATCACCGTTGCTTCAGGCAATGTATTCGGAACTTCCTCTGCCGTCTCGTACTCATGGAGGACTGGCACCCCACCTACGAAATCCCATAAATAGTCAGCAAAACTATCATAGTCGTTTAACAGCAGCACGATAGCTCGCGCATTTTGGACAACCGCTTTAATTTTTCGCCGATTCTGGATCATTTCCGGATCTTTGGCAATCTGTTCAATATCTTCAGGAAAAAAAGCCGCCACTTTGCGAAAATCCATTCCACAAAAATTTCTTTCGAAGACTTCCCGTTTACTTGCTGCTGCCTGCCAGCTTAATCCTGCTTGAAAAACGCCCACAGTTAACAATAAAAACAGCATCCGATCATCATGTGTCGGCTCGCCCCACCGATCACTGTACCATTGAGATTTACTCACTGCCTCACCTCCATTTTTAGTTCACTTTAATTCAGCACACTTAACATTCCTGATAAACAGTAAAAAGCAACAAAAATGCTGACCCTTCAGCCAGCATTTTCACTACATTTCTTTGTGGCAAACGGCCTCAATATTGTATCCATCGGGATCAAAGATAAAGGCACCGTAATAATTCTCGTGATAATGAGGTCGTACACCCGGCGCTCCATTATCTGCTCCGCCGGCCCTCATCGCTGCTTCATAAAAGCGATCGACCGTTGTACGATCAGATGCGCTAAACGCCAAATGGATCTTGCTTGGTTCGCTTTTGACGATCCATATATCTCCTCCTTCTGCCCCAAAACAAACACCATGGTTCATCTCGAATTTTACCTGATAGCCTAATGGTTCCAAAGCTTCCTTATAAAACACCTTACTCTTTTCCAAATCGCTGACACCAATACTTAAATGATCAATCATGTACTGCACCTTCCTTTTACCATTGTTAGCTTTAAGTATAACTGAAAAGAAAGCGCCTACCAAGTCGAATTATTGAGGAATAAGGACACGGATGCTTACAATAGTTCACCGTAACGACGAATATAAATTCGTTTAACTACAGTCACTAAAGCCAAGTAAAGAACCATTGTGACAAACAACCATAACCAATAGTTTCCTGGCAATGGCAGCATCCCTAAGTTTCTGCCAAAATTAGTGAACGGCACGATTGTTCCTACAGCGATTCCTAAAGTGGTAATAGCAATCATACTGAATGAGGCCCGACTTTGCAAAAACGGCACTTTCGGAGTCCGCAACGCATGCAGCACCATCGTTTGCGTCCAAAGTGATTCCACGAACCAGCCGGCATGGAAAATCGCAATAAAGGTCGCCTGTTGTGCTGGACTCAAGGTGTGGTAGCTGCCGCCTAGCATTGCTGGGCAAATGACAAAGTACATTAATAGATAAGTCGTGATATCAAAAACTGAACTAGTTGGTCCAATCCAAAGCATAAACTTGCCAATATTGGCTGAGATCCAACTTTTTGGTTCATCCAAATACTCTTTGTCCATATGATCCCACGGAATCGAAATACAAGAAATATCGTAGATCATATTCAAAAATAGCAGTTGCAATGGCAGCATTGGCAAGAAGGGCAGGAACGTACTAGCAATTAAGACAGAGAACATGTTACCGAAGTTCGAGCTGGCAGTTGCTTTGATATATTTCATAATATTGCCAAAGGTTTCTCTGCCTGAAACGATTCCCCGTTCCAAGACCATCAAATCCTTTTCCAGTAAGATCACGTCTGCAGATTCCTTCGCAATATCAACAGCGGTATCCACGGAAATTCCAACATCGGCTGCCTTCATCGCAGGAGCGTCATTGATGCCGTCTCCTAAGAAGCCGACGGTATGTCCATTTTTCTTTAATGCGTGGGTGATGCGTTGCTTTTGCTGAGGATTCAGTTTGACAAAGACATTGTATTTTTCTACGATGTCAGCTAATTGTACTTCGTTTAGATTGGCGATTTGTTCACCTGTAACTAATTCTTCTGATTCCAAACCAACTTGTTTGCAGACAGATTTCGTAACCAGCGCATTGTCGCCTGTCAGCACCTTGACTCCCACGCCATGTTTCTTCAGTGTTTCTAAAGCTTGCTTCGTCGTTTCCTTTGGCGGATCTAAAAAGGCCAAGTACCCAATTAGGACCATCTCCGACTCATCCGATACCGAGAATTCGCCGACGACACTTGGATTGGTTTTTTGTGCCACCCCTAATACCCGCAAGCCATCGCTGTTTAGTTCTTTTACTTTTTCTAGAACCTCTTGTTTTGCTTTTTCTGTTAATGGTATGACCTTCCCCTTAAAATCAACGAAGCTCGAGATTCGCAGCATTTCCTCAATTGCACCTTTTGTGATCATTTGAGTCTTGCCATCATTGTCCGCTACAACCACACTCATACGGCGACGGTCAAAATCAAATGGAATCTCATCGACCTTTTGATAATTGATTTTAGTCGTATCCAATTCATTCTTCGCAGCATCAATAATCGCGACATCCATCAAATTTTTCAATCCAGTTTGATAATAGCTGTTTAAATAAGCGTGACGTAAAACCCGTGAATCTTCCTTCCCATCACAATCTAAATGATATTCCAAGATGATTTTATCCTGAGTCAACGTTCCAGTCTTATCCGTACAAAGCACATCAACAGCGCCGAAATTTTGAATCGAATTGATATTTTTAATAACCGTTCCCTTTTTCGCCATCCTTGAGGCACCCTTGACCAGATTAGTGGTTACGATCATCGGCAGCATTTCAGGTGTCAATCCTACAGCCACAGATAAACCGAACAGAAAAGCCTCCATCCAATCCCCCTTAGTCAGCCCATTAATCACGATGACCGTTGGTGCCATGAGCGCCATAAATTTGATAAAAATGAACGAAGTTTTCTTGATTCCCAATTCAAAATTCGTCAAATCAGGCTTGGTACTCAAGGATTTTGCCACATCGCCAAACAACGTTCGATTCCCCGTTGCAATTACAACTCCTTCCGCACTCCCGCTAATGACATTGCTTCCCATAAAGACCATGTTTTCGTAACTTGTCTCAGAATCTTGGGCTTCAATTTGACTCTCCGCTCTTTTTTCAACTGGATAGCTTTCCCCAGTCAAAGCCGATTGAGAAACAAATAAATCTTTTGTGACTGTTAACCGGACATCCGCTGGAATCATATCACCGGCAGATAATTTAACGACATCTCCACAGACAATTTCCTCGATGGGAAGCTCAAGGAATTGATTTTTCCGACGAACAGTCGCTGTGACTTTTACTAAAGATTTCAACTTTTCAGCAGCATGATTCGAACGAACTGATTGGATCAAGGTCATTGTTCCGCTAATAATAACCATCGTAAAAATAATAGCACTGCCAAAATAATCGCGGTCTGCCGGAGCCGCCATTAATACATCTGTCGTAATCGAGGTTAATCCTAGACCAATTAATACCAAGGTAAAGGGTGTGATATACGCTTTTAGCACCTCCAAAATGAAAGGCGTCTTTTTGCCATAAGAAATCTTGTTATCCCCGTATCGCTCTCTAGCAATGCTGGCTTGTTTTTCTGATAACCCCTTTTTTGATGTATGAAAGGTCTCAAAAACATTCGCCACTGTTTTTCTAGCAAATAAATCATAATTAACCTTTTGGTTATTTTTCGTTACTTTTTCCACTGTTCTTTCCTTCTCTCCAAAAAAAATTCGCCATAATCCTATCCCAATCATTAGGTATAAAAGAATATTTCCGAATGTTTTCATTTTTTTGCGCCTCCTATTGTGGGCTCACGGAGAGATGAAGGGGCTAAAAACAAATAGACAAGAATAATTTGCCAATGCCCCGTTCCTCTATCATCCATAAACCCGTTCTTCGCGAACTACTGTCGTCCATTTGTTTTCATCTCCTTTGTGGTTATTCGACTCAATGGTTGTCGAATTTCTTTCTTAAAAATTTTCAAAATCAATTGGTCTTCTTGATATTCATACGGCAGCTCTTGGTAAGCCAGCTTTTCATAAAAGCCCCAGGCCTGCTTTCTGCCTGTTAAGAAAATAGTCGAAAAGCCTAATCTTTCCGCAATCTCTTCTGCATAGATCATCAAATTCTTCCCAAGACTCTTTCCTTGAGTCTGCGGTTCGATCGCAACCTGCTTGATCTGAACAAATGCGTTTGATACAGGATGCAGCAGCAACGTTCCCACTACTTCATCTCCTTGCCGCACGACCAAATGAATATCCTGCTTTTCTTCGATCGGTGCCTCGAACAAATACGCCTTTCCCGCACTTTCCTTCAACACCCGATTTCGAAGCATCAAGGCTTCCCGGTAAAATAAACTGTTCCATCTCGTTAGCATATACACTGTTTTACCATGATAATTCCTCCTTTGTTTTTGATTGAAAATAAAATAGACGGTTGGTGAGAACTAGCTCCATGAAAGAAAGCCATGCCGATGAGAACAAGTAGCTCCACGATGTGAAACTGCAAAAAGTTGGACTCGCAGCTAGTTCATTTTAATGAATCCATTTTTCTAAAAAGCAGAAAAATGAGTTGAGTTTCACCACGCATATCATCGTGCTAAGCATCTTCAGCTACAATTTGTTAAAAATTTCTTTTAAAACTGTCATCACTGAGCCAAACTGCGAAAAGCACGACTGACAGCTAGCTCCTATCTAGGAATTCATTTTTCGAAAAGCACGAAAAATGATCTTATTCTCGTACGCATATCATCGTGCTAAACTCATTCAGCCAAATTATTAAAAACTTCTTTTAGAGCTGTCATCACTAAGTCAAACTGCGAAAAGCACGACTGACAAAAAAGGCCTTTCGCTCTAAAAAACTCAGCGAAAGGCCTTAACAAATCCATCTTAAAAAGACAAATATCTTATCGATCTAATCGTTGAGTTTTGGCACTATACAACGTAAAGACAAACATCTTAGCTACCTTAAGAAAAGCCTTGTATTCGACAATTCCTGTTCTACCCATTGGCGTCTCTCGACATTTTTGGGCAGTAGCCTGTGTTTGTATAGGAGCCTCACCTAACAAATCATATTTTATTTTTCTGTTCAAAATTTAACAAAATGAATGAACATTGTCAACTATAATCAGTTAAAAAGTTGTTAAATATAATAATACTCTATAAAAAAACGCATATTATATTTAATAATCCCTGGCAATTAACCTTTTCGTATGCTTTTACTGAATACTCAATTCCAAAAACTTTACGATATTTCATTTTTTGAAAAAGCGAACTTTAATCAATTATAAAAGATTTTTGTATAGCTAAATGAATAGCAACCCTGAAAAATAAATTTTATCTTTCGTGTTTACATTGAATTGACGAATGATCGAGGCAGTGGCAGATTCGAGAAAAAAAGTGAACATCTCCTTCATGATAGAATAAAATTAGCTTATAAGTAAGCAACTGATTGCCGATTATCAATCTGATCTTTTCCCACAATTGTTGGCGATTCAAAACAACAAAAGATTTGCTTAAAAAAACAGGGCCCAATCATATGATTGAGTCCTGCTTTTTTTAAATATTTCTTTGCAAGTCTTCATAGAAGGCAGCTTTAGTAGCGGATATATAAGGTGCTACCCATAGATAGGCGATGCCCGCTGTTAAAGCAGTCAGCAGGTACCAGCCGATAAACGTTAGATCCAGCCAAAACAAACGGCCCTTGTGGCCAATCATTAAGTGGCGACTGGCAGTAATTGTGTCTAACACTTTCGGTTTCTCCCCTGTTTGTTGAAGCTGATCATAATAGATAAAATAGCTTTGCGAATACGCATAGGCTTTTACGATCCCAGGAATAATGAATAGGAATGTCCATAATGTCGTGAAAATATTCGTAAATAGTGCTAATAGAACTACACCGCCGAGGAATGCTCCTTGAAATCCACGAAACGCGTCCTTCATCGGTTCGATCTGCGTCCGCTCACCTCTCAGCAAATCAAGATACGTCCAAGAGATTCCGCTCATAAACAATGCGCTGATGATTGATGAAACTAAACTAGTTCCACCGCCGCTGGCATTATTTTGCTGATACTCTGAAACAGAAGTAATCACGCCGTCACTTGATCCATGAATGAAAAACCAGATTAATCCCGATAATACCACAAAGAACATCACAGCTACAGTTAATAATGTCGGAATCAGATTTAGAATAACTGCTTGTCCCCATTTACCTCTCAAAGCATCCTTCGCTTCTGCCTTTAATTCAGCAGTCGTTTTCATAATTGAATAACCCCTCTCTTTATTCAATAGTTTAATATACTGTAAATATTTTAGAAAGTCATTCAAACAAACTTGTCCAAAATTAGTTTACTTGATGTAGCATTTTCCAAAATTCAGCCAATATCCGGGATTGATATCGACTTTTACGAACCAGAGCAGTAATGTCATTGGTCAGCTGCCAATCTGTAAGCTTGACCTCGGTCAGCTTTCCTAGCAAAAGCTCTTCCTTCACTAGACGGTACGGCAATACCGATAAACCAAAGCCTGCTTTAACAGCTGAAACCAAAGCCTGCGAATCGACACTTTCCCAAATCGGAAAAGGCTTGAAGCCCTGTAAAACAACAAAGGATTCAAAGGCTTCACGAACAGCGCTCCCTCTTTCACGCAATAAAAGCGGACGTTGCAAAAGTTCTGGCAAACTAAACTGCTCTTCAGCGAAATCTGGTGCCGCCACTACACACAACCGATAATCTGCGATCTTTTTTGCTTGAAAGGAAGCTTGCTGGACCTTGCCTTCAATAAAGGCAAGATCAACCTCGCCAGTTTCTAAACGAGCAATCGATTCTGAAGCAGGAAAAACCTGAACGTTAAAATGAGCCTCTGGGTGATTCACGCTAAATCGCCGCAATAGCTGCGGCAGCTCTGTCTGAGCATACGTAATACAGGAGGCGATTTTCAATGGCGGCTGCTTCTCTAAATCAGGCAAACGTGCTTCGACAGACTCAAACTCCTCAATGATAGGTTGAATCTCTCGCAAAAGCAATTCCCCCGCAGGAGTGAGCTTCACACTGCGATGCAGCCGTTCAAAAAGCTGCGTGCCCGCTTCTTCTTCTAAATCTTTGATCGCATGAGAAACAGCTGATTGCGTCAAAAATAAGTTCGTTGCTGCTTTGGTAAAATTATTCGTTTTCGCGATCTCACGAAATATCACACATTGTTTATAGTTCATAAGGTTTCCTCTTTTCATGAATAGAATTCATACCTATACCCCAATACTATCATTTCACACATACCAAACCAAGCCTTATACTAGAGAGAAAGCAAGAAAGGGTGGCAGCATGACAAAACTTAAACATTACTTATGGCTGGCTTCGATCAGTCTATTTATCAGCACCTTTACTTTTGGTGGCGGTTATGTGGTCGTTCCCATGATTCGCAAGTATTATGTTGAAAAAAAACGACTATTCTCCAATGATGAATTAATGGAGATGGCGGCTGTCGCGCAATCCTCACCAGGAGCCATCGCCATTAATCTAAGTGTTTTGGCAGGAAAAAAGGTGGCAGGACTACCTGGAGTTTTCATTAACGCGATTTGTTCGATCATCCCGCCTTTAGTGATCTTGGGATTAATCTCTAACTGGTATGCCGCATTTGCCGCAAATGTAACGGTGATGACCGTTCTAAAAGGCATGCAGGCTTGTGTCACCGCTTTGATCATCGATATTGTTATTGATATGTATCAACTGATTCGGCAAGAAAGCTCTAGACTACTACGCCTATTGATTCCAATTTCTTTTGTAGCTAATGCCATTTTTAATTTAAACGTGATCTATATTCTATTTTTCAGCGTTGGACTTTGTTTACTCGATACCTATTTTCAACAAACAAGGGAGGCTTCCTAATGCAATTATTTTTGACTTTTCTCAAAATCGGGCTATTCAGTATCGGTGGCGGCTATGCCATTATTCCTGTGATTCAAGAACAGGTAGTTCATCAGCAGGGCTGGCTGAGTGAGAAAGTTTTTAGTGATATTATCACCATCTCGCAGATGACCCCTGGACCGCTGGCAGTCAATACATCGACCTTTGTAGGCATGCAGATTAACGGAATTTCCGGTGCGATTGTCGCTACCATTGGCTGTATTTTAGGCGGCTGTGTAATCTCCATTGGCCTATATCAGTTTTTCCAAAAGCATAATGACTCTCTCTATGTGGCAGCGGCTCTGAAAAGCCTAAAAGCTTCTTCTGTCGGCTTGATCATGTCGGCGGGCTTTACCATTCTTTTATTGGCCTTCTTCGGAACATCCGACTTTTCCAGCAATCTGCTCTTACAATTTGATTGGAGAGCTGCGATTTTATTCACTGCTTCATTGATCATTCTGCGAAAATTCAAACCCAATCCCATTGTCTTGATGTGTGTGGCAGGACTTGCAGGGTTCTTGCTCTATCAGTAGGTGGGTATTGATTAGAACCTCTCTAGCTTTTTATCTATAGTTTTCTACATGCAAAAATACCGTATCCTCTAATTGGACACGGTCTTGAGTGCTTGCTTATAGTTTTTCCCACTCGCCTGATAGTCGATAATTCTCAGCATACTTTTCTGCCTGATCAACAATTTCTTGATCATAATGACAATAGGCTAATAATTTAATCGCGTTACTGCCAGTCGTTACGCCTTCTCGCAACGTGTAATCAAATAGAATATCATCCGCTGTAACAACCTCTCGGAAATGATAGTTTTCATAGCGTTCACCTAGGATTCGGCTCAGCTCTACATCATGTGTTGCCAAGCAAATGAAACAATCCAGGTCAGCAAATTTTTTCAGAATAATCGAAGCAGCAGAGATCCGTTCGATCATGTTGGTTCCTTTAAACATTTCATCCATAAAAATCATGGCATACTCTTTAGATTCAGCGATTTTTAACAAGCGCTTTAGCGACTTGATCTCTGCCATATAGAAGCTGTCGCCGGTAACAATATCATCCTTTAGATTCATCGAGCTATAGACAGCACATGGTTTAAAACTGAAGCTTTTAGCCAAGCAAGTATTAAACAGCTGTCCAAAAATGGCATTGATCGCTAATGTTCGAGCAAAGGTCGATTTTCCACTGGCATTTGAACCAGTGATCAACACCTTATTTCCCATGCTACGCGTATTCGGAACGGGTTCTTTTAACAACGGATGTACGATCTCTTCAAACGTTACCTTATCATTATCATTAAAATTCGGCAGACAATAATATGGCAAACTTTCTCGATAAGAAGCAATCGAAATACACAGCTCGATGTATCCGATGGTTTCATACAGTTTCAATGCTTCACTGCGGTACTTTTGAAACAGCTTGACCATGATAAAATAAGCATAGCCATACAAAGAAAAATAAGAAGTAATGATCATCATTAGGCTGTTGGAAGAGCCAGAGATTTGCACAATATAATCTGCCAGTCCTGTAATGTTTTTAAACACTTTAAGATTTTTACGCAACTGATCGGTTTCTTCTTTGAAGGCCGGAAGCTCTAGTTTCACCATCACCTTCGCCGCCCGAACCATGCGTGTAAACATCCCCAAAGCTTCAAACGCCTGATAAATTTTTCGCAACACGATCGAAAATAAAATCAAACCTACACAAAAGCTCATACAGACAGCTAAAATCCCATAATCAATATCTACTGCCAGCCAGATCAAGCTGCCTATTCCGACTACCGTCACCAAAATAATTGGCAGCATCGCTATTTTAGGAAACTTACTGGGCTCCAGTAATAATTCAACCAACTGATTATTGGTTTTCCGCCCAATTCGATAAAAGGCAAATTGCAGTTTTTCCCGAGCTTCAGCCTGCTCACTCATACACTGAACAGCCGCTTCAAAATGAGTCAAATCGGGATTTTTCTGCCTTCTAAAAAAATCGTAGCTGTATTCATCCCCAATACTAGACTGCGTATTTTTTACCTGTTTAAAAATCTCATCCATATTTAAATCATTGAAGGTAACATCATCAATCGTTGGATCATCCGATTTCTTCTGCTGATAATACTTCTTCATACTGGCATAATCCCGTTCATCCAGTTTCCATTCCGTTTTTTTCCCATACTCTGCCTTGATCCGCGCCTTGATTTTTAGATTCTTGCGGTACAAAAAATAGATATAGATAAGAAAGAATATTCCTACAATCCCAAACAAAATCCCATAAATCCCGATCACTTCCAATAATTGAACCCCCGCCTTCTTTTTTATTCATTCTATCATTAGAAATAGCTTGGCAAAATGACTGATAATAAAAAAGCACCCCACCTATCTAAACAGGTGAGATACTTTCCTTATCCCTTACACATCTTTTGAATGGCGTTCGCCTACCTGAAATTCCTCTGCGTGTTCAAACATATAGCGAACAGTTAGTGGCGTGTCACCGGTCAATTTTTCAAAATCATCGGTGTGTTCAGCCATCTTATTTTCCCGAATCGCTTGGGCAAAAGTGACCATCCCTTCAGAAGAAAAAGGTGCCTCCGAATCTTCTTTGAATTTTCCTTCTGTCGTCCGCGGAACGCCCATCGCATCGAATACCGCATAATTTTCTTCATCAGAGATTTCTTTGTAGCTAACCTTATTACCAGTGACCTCATTTCCAATTGCAATAAAATCGCTGATCGTCATTAACTCTTTTCCATTGATATTTAGAATTTGATGATGCAGCGTTTGATTATTTAAAGCGTAAGCAACAGCTTTGGCACAATCTTTTCTTGAAATATACGCCATTTTCCCATCACCTTGGCTATTGGTTAGCACGCCGTCGCCTTTTACATAGGTGAAATAATTCGTAATCATTGCTTCCGCATATTGAGAGTTGCGTAAGAAAATATAATCAAGTCCGCTTTCTTCAATGTATTTTTCTGTAAACGCGTGGTCGATTTTCTCAATACTTGGATTTTCTGGATCTGCCGCATTGACCAAGGAAGTATACACGATCTTCTTAACACCAGCTGCTTTGGCAGCATCCACGACATTTTTATGGGCAGCTTGCCGTTTTTCTCCTACAAAAGGCATTGAGATCAACGCTAATACTTCTCCCCCTGCAAATTTTTCGGCTAATCCTTCGACATGATTGAAATTGGTTTCCCGTGTTTCTACACCGTGAGCTGAAAATTTTTCTAACGAAGCGGGATCATAACCGCAAAAGACTAAACGGTCCTTTTCTGCGATTGTCAAAAGATACTCGGCTGCCTGTCCGCCTAAATTGCCATCTACACCTGTCAAAATCAATTTATTCATTGAATAAAGCCTCCTTATTTTTGATAAGTTAAGCTTATGTGATTTAGTGATCAAATGCCAATACATCTATTTAATGCCCTATAAGTAAAAGTTATTATGCTTTCAAAAGCTCAAGCAATCGCTGAACAGCCGCATTTTGTTCGTTGGCTAAATAGGCTAAAACAATCTCAAATTGGTGGTGAGAATCCTCGATGCGTAAAGACTTCAGATCCATGTCATCCTCGATCAACGGGTAATTTTCAGGAAAAAAGCCCACCATCTTATTGTTCTGGATCAGAAAGATTTCTGTCTCGATATCGTTAGTCACTTTTGCGATGTTAGGAGCATACCCATCCTGCAACGCATGCTCCAACATTAAATAGTAGGATTTTCCGATCGTTTCTGGCGAAAGCATCACAATGGATTGCTCGTACAACTCCTCAAGCGTCAATGATTCTTTTGTAAAAAACGGATGCTTCTTACCAACCACTGCACAATAATCTCCATAATACAGAGGAAGTGTTTGAATTTGCTTTTCTTCAAAAAATTCCGAATCAAAACTAATTGCTAGATCATACCGATGATTCAGCAAATTTTCAGCGACACCCTTTAATGGCACTTTTTCCACATCTAACAGAATGTTTTCTTCTTCAAGCTTTTTATCCTGCATAATCTGAGAAAACAATTGAATATCCATGATGGAAGTGTATTCGATCCGAACTCTGTTTCTTTGCTCATTGTAATCCGCCATCCGTTGCGTCAATCGATCATATTGCTGGATCAGTTGAAGGGCTTCTTGATACAAAACCTTTCCAGCTTCAGTCGGCTTTACAGGAATCGTCGAGCGATCAATTAACTGACAGGCAAAGTGAGACTCCAATAAACGAATCTGTTGTGTGATACTTGCTTGAGAAACAAAATTCTTTTTTCCAGCTTTGGTAAAGCTGCCAGTTTGGACTAAATCAATAAAGTATTTCAACTTTTCTAAATACATACGCTTTCCTCCGCTTCTTCTTTTTCATTTTAACAAATATGAAAGAGAAACCTCAAAAAATTCAGATTCTAATTAAGCATTTCAGGCTTGTGATCAGGGAAATCAATGATAGAATAGAGAATTGGATGAAACGAAACTGAAGCTATCAAAATCAACACCTTACAGAAACGAGGAGAATACATTAATGACCAATGCACTTGAAATAAAAGATTTAAGAAAAGTCTATGCCACTGGTGTGGAGGCCTTAAAAGGAATTGATCTAGTCGTTGAAGAAGGCGATTTTTATGCGCTGCTGGGGCCAAACGGTGCCGGAAAATCAACGACGATCGGAATTATCACCTCTTTAGTCAATAAAACCGCTGGAAGCGTAAAAGTTTTCGACTATGATTTGGACACAGAGCTGGTAATGGCAAAGCAGCAAATCGGGCTTGTGCCGCAGGAATTCAACTTCAACCCTTTTGAGACCGTTCAACAAATCGTCGTCAATCAAGCGGGCTATTACGGCGTACCTCGTAAAGAAGCCATGATCCGCAGTGAAAAATACTTGAAGCAATCCGACCTATGGGAAAAACGCAATGTCCGTGCCCGAATGCTTTCTGGCGGGATGAAACGCCGTTTGATGATCGCCCGCGCCCTGATGCATGAACCGCGTTTGCTAATCTTGGATGAACCAACTGCGGGTGTAGATATCGAGCTGCGCCGCGAGATGTGGTCATTTTTAAGAGAACTGAATGAAAGCGGCACAACGATCATCTTAACAACCCATTATCTGGAAGAAGCGGAAATGCTTTGCCGCAACATCGGCATTATTCAATCAGGGGAATTGATTGAAAATACCAGTATGAAATCCTTATTAGCCAAGCTGCAATTTGAAACCTTTATTTTTGATCTGGCTCCTTACAACAAAAAGCCAGAAATCACTGGCTTCAACTATACTTTTGAGGACGATCAAACCCTCGAAGTTGAAGTCGTACGGGATCAAGGAATCAATGAGCTCTTCGAACAACTGACGAATCAAGGAATCAAAGTCCTTTCCATGCGGAATAAATCCAACCGTTTAGAAGAACTATTCCTAAAAATTACGGAGGAAAATCATGTCTAATCTATACTTCACTGCTTTAAAAAGTCTGGCAGTCAAAGAAACCAACCGCTATCTGCGGATCTGGGTACAGACCTTAGTACCGCCTGTCATCACAACGTCCTTATACTTTGTCATTTTCGGCAATTTGATCGGTGGACGAATCGGTGATATGGCTGGCTTTTCATACATGGAATTCATCGTTCCAGGTCTAATTATGATGTCTGCTATTACTAGCTCCTATGCCAATGTTTCTTCTTCCTTCTTTTCACAAAAATTCCAAAAGAATATCGAAGAAATCCTAGTGGCACCTGTTCCGACTCACATCATCATCTGGGGCTTTGTGATCGGCGGAGTTGGTCGCAGTGTCATGGTAGGCACACTAGTTACGATCATTTCCTTGTTCTTCGTACCGCTGCACGTCTATTCCTGGGTGATCGTTGTCATCACCTTGTTGATGACCGCTATTTTATTCTCATTGGCTGGACTGTTGAACGGGATTTTCGCCCAATCCTTTGATGATGTCTCAATTGTTCCAACCTTTGTTTTACAACCATTGACGTATCTTGGGGGAGTTTTTTATGCCATTTCGATGCTGCCGCCATTCTGGCAAGCTGTCTCAAAAATCAATCCGATCGTTTATATGATCTCTGGTTTTCGTTATGGCTTCCTTGGTGTGATGGATGTGTCGATCGTTGTCTCAATGTCCATTTTAGTATTATTTATCGTTGTGCTTTATAGCGTCTGCTGGTATTTGATTGATCGTGGACGTGGGTTGAGAAGTTAAAAACAAACAGCAGATTGTAAGTTTTCATGACTTGCAATCTGCTGTTTTATTTATCATCTCTCTAAAAGCTTAACCCCTTCATCCCAAACCCAAATCGCCTGGTGATCATTGATGATCGCTAATTTTTTCTGTGCCTGATTTTCTCGCACCATCTGCTCGGAAGAGTCCTTAAATTCCCGACTCTGATAATGAGGAACCACGTAGAAATCAACCAAACCCAAGCCAGTGTAATCAGTTAAGTCAGCAGCCTTTTTCGGATCATCCATACTAGAAGAATAACCGATATCTGGACAAGCAACGATCGCACCTGCCGACTCTCCAATATACAGCTTCCCCTTGTTTACCTCCTCAATAATTAGCTGGTCCGCTCCTGTTCGGCGTAATTCCTGAAGCAGGAAAAAGGTATTCCCGCCGGCTACAAAGATGATGTCATTTTTTGCTAACGTTGTTCGAATCTGTTCAAATCTTGCCTGTGAAATTTCTAGTTCTTCTACTTTCATTCCGCTAAATCGTAAAGCCCACTTGCCGATGCGGATAAAAAAGCCGAGCTTCTCAACTTTGCTGGCTGTTGGAATGTACGTTACAGTCTTACCTTTCACTTCTTCAACAGATTTCAATAATCCTGAAACGTTTTGAAACAACGAAACAAAAAACAACTTTCTCATCAATAATCCCTCTTTCTCGTCATATATATTCATTATAGGCTAGGAAGGAAGCGATCAGCGAAAAAACTGGCTTCAGACACGAAATCGTCCAAAACCAGTTTTTAACTTAATAATAAACTTCGTCCAAAAATAGTCCCTGCGCTGGCGCTGTTTCACCAGCATCCGCGCGAACTTTATTTTCTAGTACCTCATCGATCACATCTACCGAGAGCTTCCCAGCTCCGATCGCCAAAATGGTGCCCATCAAAATCCGGACCATTTTGTGCAAGAAGCCATTGCCGACAAAGGTAAAATGAAGCATACTGCCTTCTCGTTCAATCGAGATTTTCTCAATTGTTCGTGTCGTAGATTTCTTGGTCTTCCTCAATGCCGAAAAGCCAATGAAATCATGGGTTCCTAGTAATTTCTCACAAGCGACATTCATTTTATCCATGTCCAATGTTTGCGGAACGTAAAAACTATGATAGCGTTCAAAAGCCGTTGGAATCGGATCATTCCAGACGTAATAGCTGTATTGCTTGCCCTTCACGTTATAACGCGCATGGAAGCGTTCCGGCATTTCTTCAACCTTTTTCACTACGATATCTCCTGGCAAATAACGATTGAAAAAGACCAGCATGTCATTGCGAGCCATTTCTGAATTTGTTTTGAAATTTGCAACTTGTCCTCTCGCATGGGTTCCCGCATCGGTTCGTCCTGAACCAATGATCTCGATCTTTTCACCCGTCATTTGCGCAATCACACTTTCGATCTTTCCTTGAATCGTTTTTTCTGAATCTCCCAAACGCTGCCAGCCTAGGTAACGCTTGCCGTCGTATTCGATGGTTAATTTAATATTTCGCATAGGATCTTGTCCTCCTCTAAAGTTTCACACTGACTCACTGTACCACAGAAATCTGGGATGCTCTAGTGAAGGAGCACAAAAAGAAAGCCAGAGCACCATAAAACGATGCTCCAGCTTTTAAAAGCTAAACATATTCCATGCTTCGAACATATTCTTTCTTGATCCGCCCTAATGCCTCCAGCAACAATTCCCTAGGCATGCCGATACTCAAACGAACGAACCCTTCACCATCTTGAACAAAATAACTGCCAACGACCATCGTTAAATTCGCTCGCCGGAAGAATTCTTGCATGTCCGTCTCATCCTTAAACCAATCACGAACATCAATCCAGGCCAAAAATGACGATTCGGCCGGCATTACTTTGGCTTCTGGGATTTCCGCAAAGAAATCGTAAACGATTTGCATATTTTCTGCCACATAATCGATCATTTCATCCAGCCATGCTTCGCTTTCGTTGTAGGCTGCCACAATAGCCGGTACAGCAAAAACATGAGGCGAGGTGATGGAATTTTTTTGCAGCTGATCCAGCAAGGTTTCTCTAATTTGTGGATTTGGAATCACCACATAAGATGTCTTTAAGCCGCCTAAGTTAAAGCCTTTATTCGGTGACAGACACAAAACACTATGCTGCGCGATCTCGGGATGGGCATTCCAAATCGAGGTAAAGGTTTGTCCTTTATAGACGATATCGCGATGGATCTCATCACAGACCAAAAGAACATCGTAATGAAGACATAATTCTGCTAAACGAAACAGTTCATCCTTCGTCCAAATCCGGCCAGAAGGGTTTTGCGGACTGCAAAAAATAAATAGCTTAATCTTATTTTTCTGCATCTGCCGTTCCATATCTTCAAAATCAAGATAATATCGGTTGTCGTGATTGATCAGTGAGCTGCAAAAAAGCTTCCGCTCATTATGTTCTACAGCTTCCGCAAAGGGGTCGTAGGCGGGTGTATTGATCAGAACCCCGTCACCTTTTTCCGTATACGCCTGCACGATATAATGCAAGGTCGAAACCGTTCCGAAGGTCAGCTTAATCCATTCTTTTTCGATGTGTGTATCATAGCGCCGCTGATTCCAATCAATCACTGCCTGATAAAATTCATCTGGCACATAAGAATAACTATAGTCGCCAATACTCGCCCGTTTCATGAGCGCCGCTTGGATCGCGGGTGCGACTTCAAAATCAATATCCGCCAAATCCATCGGAATCGCGTCTTCAGCTAAGCCGAATTTTTCCTTTAATACTTGATTGCTCCATTTACGGGCATTGCCTTGTTTGCGATCAATCACCTTATCCAAATCATACATAGCATTCACCTACGCTCACTAATTCCTTCGTCGTGTGATTCAAGGCGACCCCGATGCCGTTTTGGATCACAACATCATCCTCGATCCGTACACCGCCGACACCTGGCAGGTAAATCCCCGGCTCAACGCTCATCACCATGTTTTCCTTTAGTACCATTTGACTCTTCGGATTCAGGATTGGCACATCGCCGCCCATGCCGATGCCATGCCCTAATCCATGACTGAAATAGTCGCCATAACCAGCTTCAGTAATTATTTTACGAGCCACCGCGTCGACTTCCTGACCGGTCACGTCTTCACGAATAAAGTCCGAAGCTGCTTGCTGGGCTTCTTTTACTACTTGATAAATCGTTTGTACTTCATTATTAGCCTCCCCTAGCATCACGGTCCGCGTCATATCTGACTGGTAACCATTCAAGACAATCCCAAAATCAATCGTAATGAAATCCCCCTGTTCAAATGCTCGTTCAGTTGGGCGTCCATGAGGCAACGCGCTGCGGGGACCACTGGCAACGATTGGCTCGAAGGCCATCGCTGAGGCTCCCTTTTTCAATGAAAGATAATGAATCAACGCTCCTAGTTCATTTTCCGGCATGCCAATTTTGATTTCCGGTACTAATTCAGCAAAAATCTCATCGGTTAAGGCACAGGCATTTCTAATCAGTTGAATTTCTTCCGCTGATTTGATTGCTCGGATTTCTTGAAGCTGATGCGACCATATATCGACGGCAAATTCTTCCGACAACGCACGATACTCTTGGATCGACAATCCATTCGGCTCGATCGCTAATTGCTTAATCCCCTGTTGTTGCAGCCAATCAAAAATCTTTGGCAGATAACTGCCTTGGGGGACTTCATAATTTTCAAAACCATTTGTCAGGTCTTTTATTTCCTGCCGGTAACGACCATCAAAAAATTGAACCTGTGAAGAAGGCGTGACAACTAGATAGATGCCACTGCCTCCTAACGAACCAAAATATTTTTTGTTCTCACGGTTTTTGATGATGATTGCGTCCTTCCCCGACTCTTGTAAAAGCTGTTGGATTTTCTCAATTCTCATCTGTAATACTCCAATCTAGAAGTCTAAGTCCAAACCATCCAAAATATCGGTATCGCCTTGGTCGAAGATATTTTTCTGTTCCTTTTTCTTCGCTTCGTCCTTCAATTCATTCCGCTCCATGACCTTAAAGAATGGGACGTAGATCGCGACAGCTAGAAATAATTGCAGTCCATTGACTAGGATTGTCCGCCAATCGCCGTTGGTCAAGAAGCCTTCTAAAAAGACACCAACATATGGCGGATCAAAGATTGGTTTATTGATTAATCCCCAATGCATAAAGAACATTGGCAACGTTCCAATGATCGCGCCGCCAAAGACATGCGGAATAAACATCAATGGATTCAAAATAATCGGTGCACCAAAGAGAATGGGTTCATTAATACCAAACAATGCCGGAAACAGTGAGACCTTTCCGATTTGGCGATAGCGTTTGGATTTCGAAACCAGACAGGCCACAACACAGCCAATCGAGATTCCGCAGCCAGTAAAACCAAAGAACGCACTCGACGCTCCCGCAGTATAGAAATGCGGAATCGGCTGACCCGCTTGGAAAGCAGTAATATTTTCAGCAATAAACGCTACCATGATCGGACGAGTAATCGGACTGAAAACCGATGAATGAATCCCAAAAAAGAAAATCAAACAGATACAGAAGTTTAACGCCAATACTGACCATGGATTGTCCATCGAGCCGACCAACGGCGACAAGAAGCGAGTTAAGATCGTTGGTGGAAGTTCCCCAGCTGTTTGCATCAATACGAAGCGCCCAAGAATAAAGGTTCCGCCTACCAACAAGGTGACTGGAATCAGTTCAAAGGATTTGGAAACAAAATCTGGCACCCCTTCTGGCATCCGGATCGTCATGTTGTGCTTCTTACAGAAGTTGTATAACTCAACCGTGATCAATGCCACAAACATAGCCGTAAATAACCCTTTGGCACCAAAGTTCGTAATATCTAACAGACCATTCTCATCAAACACAGCCGTCATAAACAAAAAGCCAAAAAGTGATAAGGTCACCGCACCAGGAATGTATAATTTGTAATGATTTCCCAAATTATAGGAAATCGCCGCACAAGCATACAACCCGATCAATCCTGTCGATAGGGTAACTGGCAGATTGAAAAGCTCAGCATTAGATAAAATAAATTGACTGAAGCTATTGGACTCTCCCAGCATATTCGGCAATGCTGGAAGAATAGCGAAGAAACTTCCTAAAATGGTGAAGGGGGTCATAGCAACCATCCCGGCTTTGATCGCACTCAAATGGCGTTGGTTATCTACCTTGTGAGCTAACGGGACGAAGAATCGGTTCATAAATGCTTCAAATTTTGCGAACATGGTATTCCTCCTCATTTATCTGGTTAAACGGCTTGTTTTGCTAACTGATGTTTCTTATGAGTGACCAACGCAAGCTTCATGACAGTTGCGCCGTCCATTTGTCCATAAACATCTTTATCAATCACCGCATAAGGAATATCTCTTGGTTCTAAGATTGACTTGATAAAATCGATTTTATGAGTGATTTGCGGTCCGACTAAAACAATGTCCCAGCCATCAATTTGACTTTCGATGGAATCTGCGGGAATCGCAGTGAAATCAAAGTCCGCATCGTTCAACTTGGCACTCTGTTGCACTACCTTCCGCATATTTTGCATCAGCATATTTGTCGAGAAACCTCCGGCACAGCATAGTAAAATTTTCATGTTCTTTTCCCCTTTATCTTTATTTTTTTATTATTGCAATACTGAAATAAGTGTTTCGATCAAGTCACGAGCCAATTGACTGGTCATGTAATGATCCTGAGCATGAACCATCAATAATCCAACATTCGAGGACTCCACTTCTTCATTCAACTCACGAGAAATTAGCTCCGTTTGGATATTATGAGCCTCTAAATCAAGGTTGCGAGATTCTTCGATCAGTCCCTTGGCCAAATCAAAATCCTTGGTTTTGACACATTTCAACGCTTCAAAGGCTTTGGCTTTGCTTTCGCCAGCGATCGAGATCAATTGGACGATTTCTTGTTCTTCTTTTGTCATGTCGTTCTATCCCCTTTAAATAAAGTCCACCATGCGGTGATACGTTTCTTCTGTAAAGTTTTTGATTAGGCTTTCATACAAATCGATCATTTGCTGCACATCTCTTATATTCACGATCGAATAAGCACAATGCCCATAGCGAACAGGCAAAATCGTTACAACAGTCGGTTTGCCTTCATTCACCTTATGGGCTTCTCCGCCATCGGTTCCGCCAGAATTGAACATGTCTAATTGCAGCGAAATATTTTGGCTCTGCGCTATTTCCTTAACATAGTGGATCATTTCCAAATTCGGTGCTAAGGTTCGGTCAAAATGGGTTAAGATCGGTCCTTGACCGATTTGCCTCTGATTCGTGTGATCACGAACGAACTCGGTACTAAAAGTGGCGACATCAATCACGAAAACAATATCCGGGTCCACAGCTTGAACAGCCGTCTTCGCACCGCGAATGCCGACTTCTTCACTGCTAGTATTGGCAAAATGAACGGTTAACGGCAGCTCTGCATTTGCGAAGCGCTTCATTAATTCTCCCATCACAAAGCAAGCCAATCGATCATCAAAGGCTTTTCCAGCGTAAATATCCTTCACAGCAAATTCTTCAAACTCCGTTGCGTAGCAGGCCATGTTCCCTACTTCGATTCCTAACTCAGCAACCTCTTGAGCTGTCGTTGCGCCGATATCACAATAAAGATTTTCCGTTTTTCCATCGCGATACTCGCCGTTAATGACTCCGCTGATTTTTTTTCCGTCAAAGGTCGTAATGCGGATTTTTTGCAGATGCTGGGCGATTGGTTTGACACCGCCAACCACCATTAAATGAATCAACCCCAAATTACTGATGCTGCGCACCATAAAGCCAACTTCATCCATGTGCCCACAGATCATAATACTCTTCGAACTTTTGCCCTTTTTCGTAAAGATCAAGCTGCCAAGTCCGTCTGTCTGTTTTTCGTAAGGCAGTTCCTCCAGCTCGGCTAAAATGGCTTGCCGTACTTCTTTTTCATTGCTGGCAATGCCGTCTGCATTGGATAGATTTTTCAAAAACTCAATGTTCACTTTGCTTCCTTCTTCCTAAAACACGTTTTAATGTATAGTAAAATTCATGGTAATCTTTACTTTCAACCAGCGCGTTGATTGCGGCTGGATGGTTCATTAGCTTGCTTAATTCTTTTGAGATGATTTGGTGAATATCTAACTGCTCGGCCTTTAACGATACCATAAAAATGATTTTGGCTTCGCGATCCGTTCCACTGGCTCCTTCTGGCAATAAGCAAACCGCCACACGATTCTCCTTGCCTGACATCACCAGCGGATGAGGAATCGCGATCCCATTTTGATAGATGGTTGACAGGTAATGTTCTCTTTCCATCAGGGAACGCTTATAACCTGAAAAGCCAACCTGTTCTTCTACCTGATCAGCTAAGTCGTCCAAAATTTCGGAATAGACACGATCCTTTTCAATACAGAAAAGGCCTTCAGAAAATAAGTCAAAAAACGCACGTTCAATCGAAAAGGTTTCATCGCTTTTTAACAAACTAAGATTTTCACTGACCTCTAAATAATCAAGCTCGCTTTGAATCTCGCTCATTAAGATCACTGGACAATCCACTTCGATCGTTAACTCAATAATCGAAAAGATCAAATCCGGGAAATAGGTTTGAATGTCTTCGATCTCAAACATCGAAAAGGTTTGAATCTTAGCTCGAGGAAAAATTCTGCGCAGCTTCATTTCAACCAGATAAGCCATGCCGCCGCCAGAAGAACAAACAACGGCAATTCGATAAATATTTTCAATCAGATGCTGCTGCCACTTATGATAAGGAACCGTCATATGTGTCGCCAGATACCCAATCTCATCTGAAGCAATCGTTAACTGAAATGTTTCCTCCAGCCATTTTGAGAACATCACTGCATAATTAAACATCACCGGATAATCCTTGCTGATATCCTCCAAATAGGGATTGCTGAAATTTACGTCCTTTCTTGAACGTTCGATCAATGCCGCAACATGGAGATAGACCAGATCCAAAAACTCATGATCCGTCGAAAAATGTGTGTGCTGCTGTTCATCCATTTGAAGAAAATAGTTGGTGATCTCTTCTTTCAACAATTGTTTATTGCTAAGAATCTCTAGCTTCTTCGTTTTCGCTAATAGACTAGCTTCAAAATAGTCATGAATCGCTTTTTGAGTAGGTATAGTGATCACCGTTCCTTGGAGAACCTCTGTTAACAAGGAATTCGGTATATCTGCCGTTTCTGACTTCTCCTTAATCAACAGCAGCAAGAATATTTCCTCTTCCAGCCGACGAAACTCCACATAATCAATTTCCCAGTTGTGACCGCGGATTAAATGATAGAGGTTGTCCTTCAACTGTTTTTGTGTTTCAAGAGTAAAGGCGCCCTCCAGCTTTTCCAGCAATTTTGCATTGCCTCTCCTATAACAATCCAGTAATAGCAAAAAACGATTTTTTAACTCACTAATGATGCGGATGCCGTAATGCGCTTTGCGCTCCAAAATTAACGAACTGCCTTTCAGATATAATTCAAGTTTCGAAAGGTCCTTTTTTATTTGACTGCCGCTAACCAGCAGTTCATTACTTAGGTGTTTCACCGTCTGATAATTCTCATCGATCAACAGTAAACTCAGCAAAGATTCGATCCGATTTTTTTGCATCTCGATCGGAACCTCAGAAAATTCCGATAAAAATATTGAGAATTTTTGTTCATCCGAAATAACCAAACGACAACCCAGCTTTGGAGATTTTTCAATAGTAAAGCCTTGCTGTAATTCTGATAGCTCTTGTAGATCATTGCGGATCGTTCGTGAGGAAACACCAATCATTTTTGCCAACTGATCGATTTTCAAGTAGTCGTGCTCTCTTAACGCTGTCAGTATTTGTACTTCCCTCATCCTCACCTCTCCTTTTGTGCAAGCGCAATCATTTACACATTTAGTATAGGAAACCCCTTTCAAATAGAAAAGTTGAACTTTTTCCACCCGACGATGCAAAACGTGTCTCTTTTGGAAATTGTCAGCTATCGGACCTAAACCAGTGTATACGCTTTAAGCATTGTAACAAGTGAAAACCTCCCTCACAATGAAAATGAAAGATTTGATATATTAAATAACCCCATACTCAACAGTGCTGAAGAATTATTGTACAAACTTTAAAAGTTCCAGCTTAAATCGTGTGTGAATTTGTTTTTTTATAAAAAGTTCAAATCCTTCACTTTTTGGAAAAGAATTATTTCTTCAAACTTCATTGAAGCGAAAAATTCAACGGCCTATCAACAAGCTTTTTTTACAAAAAAACTTAAGTGAACTAACTACTCAGTACTTGGTTTTATTGATATAATGAGGAAAGAAACGAGGAGATGACATGCAATCCGCTGTATTATTAAAAATAAAGTCATTAGAATCCAGTTTTACTTCTAGTGAACACGACATCAGTAAATTTGTAATTGAAAATCCTGAATATGTTATTTCAAATACCATCACAAATTTAGCCAAAAAGACCAATACTTCGGAAGCCAGCATTAACCGCTTCAGTAAGAAGATCGGTTTTAAAGGATTTAATAAATTTAAGATCGCATTGGCTCAAAGTATGACTCATTTAGAAGATCAAGAAAAGTCTTTCGATGAATCGAATTTGATCGAGTATGTAACGCTTGATTACCAAAAAATGTTAACGAATACATGCGCGATGCTGGATGCTCAAGACATTGAAGATGCAGCGTCAATGATCACACTCAATCGCAAAGTATTCATTTTATCGATCTATAATACTTCTTTTGTCAGCAAGGAATTTGCCTTCAAACTGCGTCAATTAGGGATGGAGGTCACGACTTTAAAAGAGAACTTAGAAACACAGCTGGCGATTGAAAACATGAGCAGTGACTCGGTCTTGATCGCAGTCGTTCCATCAGTCATTACAAAGGACATCATCCCCTTCTTGACGAAGATCAAACGAAAAGATGTCAAAACTATTTTGATCTCAAGCAATGACAATCCGAAGGTCAGCGATATGATCGATATTAAGTTCATTATTCCAGATCACATGTCCGCGAATAATTCACTTGTACTGACCAATTCAGTGATGATTTCTTTAGTGTTCGATATCATTTTTGCGACGATTTTGCGAGATAATCGCGGGTTGCGTCAGAGAAAACTAAGCAGCGATACGATAATTAACTCCTATGAATCCGCTGATTCGGCTATTTATGAATGGTAACAATCGAGTAGAGGGGAAAGCCAACTGACCTTCCGCCCCTCTCACACCACCGTACGTACGGACCCGTATACGGCGGTTCAATAAGTTGAGTGTACGAACTGGTACTTCAAGGAGATGTCCTCATATC
>Ga0334890_1000288_pt1 | contig 94428 bp, 112 predicted proteins | sample GraSluR1_MG_3_FD_207220 | JGI IMG/M metagenome (GOLD analysis project Ga0334890, IMG submission 207220) | Sludge microbial communities from methane-producing bioreactor in Wageningen University, Netherlands - Granular Sludge_31_08-R1 | ecosystem: Engineered > Bioreactor > Anaerobic >... | reverse complement strand
TTTTTTGTAACTAAACAAAACACCAAAACATTATAAAAACACATAATGCAAATACATTTTATGAAATCCAAACTGTGTATCAGTCCAATCATATCAGTAATTTTAATACTTGTTGTAACAACAATTTCAGTTACAAGTTTTTTATCTTGGTACAGTTCCTATGAAAGCAATCTTAATACCAAAATAGAGTCAACTATTAAGCAAAGCAATCCATTAACAATAGAAACCATAGCAGGTTCAGTTCTATATGTAAAAAGCAATGAGAATACCACAATAAAGAGTATAAAATTAGATAATAACATATGTTCTTTAGATTTAAATCTTACAGCAGGTATAAATGAGATAGACATAAGTACCTGTATTAACAATCTAACAAGATCAAACCCCTCAGTAAGTTTGGTATCAGACAATCAGGTATTAAGCAAGAATATATACATAAAAGAATTAAATAAATATCCAACAATTCAACATGGCTGTACACTTGATGGCATAAGTTTAGAACATGGTGAAAATTATTCATTTTACCAAAACATTTTTTCATTTAATTGTAGCAATGAAGTTTCAGTTTTATTTTGTGATAATGGAGTTTTAGAACACAGTGATACTTACAAATATCATTCATGTAATACATATAACAGTTGTAGTATAGGAGGTCAGATACTTGAACATAATACAAGTCAGATTTTCTATTTTAAAAGTTTTGATGAAGATGGATGCATTAATGAGACACGAACATGTAATAATGGAGTTCTAAATGGTAGTTATACATATACAAATTGTGTAGAGAATATAGCAACAGGTGGTGATTATGTTCGAGATCTTACTATAAATGATATAACATACAGAATACACTTATTTACTACACCACAAGAACAGGATTTTACTGTTTTGCAAAACAATTTGGATATTGAATATTTGGTTGTTGGCGGCGGTGGTGGCGGCGGAGACTGGGGAGGCTGGGGAGGAGTTAACAGTGGCGGCGGTGGTGGCGGAGGAGCAGGTGGGTTTTTAGAAGGAAATACCACTCTTTCACTTGGCACTGTTAAAGTTAAGGTCGGCTTAGGAGGGACTACATATGGTATGTTACAATCACCTCCAATTCCAAGTGGAGAGAATTCATACATAGGAGAACATATCATTGCTTATGGTGGTGGTAATGGAGGAAATGCTTACAATGGGCCATACGGATACGGTTTACCTGGCGGTTCAGGTGGTGGAGCTGGTCATCAATCAAGTTCTCCAGGCTCAGGAACTTCAGGGCAGGGAAATTCAGGAAGTAATGGTAATGGAGGAACATCAGGTGGAGGAGCTGGTGGTGGTGCAGGTTCTGCAGGGACAGGTCCTGGTCCTTTAGGAAGAGGAGGTGAGGGCAAAATATCCAATATAATAAACAAAGACATAGCCATAGAACTATCAATTGGAGAAGTCATAAATAATGATGTTTGGTTTGCTGGTGGCGGAGGTCCTGGTGGAGGCTATTACGGAGCACAAAATCAATGGGGTTATGGTGGATCTGGCGGTGGTGGCAGAGGAGGAACAGGAGGTTATGCTCATAACACAGAACCAGGAAAATCAAATACAGGCGGTGGTGGCGGTGGTGGTGGCTATGGAAATAGCCCAAGAGAAATCGATGGTGGTTCAGGCGTTGTAATCATACGTTATGCAATAAACTAATTTTTTTTGTAACTAAACAAAACACCAAAACATTATAAAAACACATAATGCAAATACATTTTATGAAATCCAAACTGTGTATCAGTCCAATCATATCAGTAATTTTAATACTTGTTGTAACAACAATTTAAGTTACAAGTTTTTTATCTTGGTACAGTTCCTATGAAAGCAATCTTAATACAAAAATAGAGTCAACTATTAAGCAAAGCAATCCATTAACAATAGAAACCATAGCAGGCTCGGTTCTCTATGTAAAAAGCAATGAGAACACCACAATAAAAAGCATAAAATTAGACAATAATATATGTTCTTTAGATTTAAATCTTACAGCAGGTATAAATGAGATAGACATAAGCACATGCCTTAATAATTTAACACGATCAAACCCCTCAGTAAGTTTGGTATCAGACAATCAGGTATTAAGCAAGAATATATACATAAAAGAATTAAATAAATATCCAACAATTCAACATGGTTGTACACTTGATGGCATAAGTTTAGAACATGGTGAAAATTATTCATTTTACCAAAACACTTTTTCCTTTAATTGTAGCAATGAAGTTTCAGTTTTATTTTGTGATAATGGAGTTTTAGAACACAGTGATACTTACAAATATCATTCATGTAATACATATAACACATGTAGTATCGGAGGTCAGACGCTTGAACATAATACAAGTCAGATTTTCTATTTTAAAAGTTTTGATGAAGATGGATGTATTAATGAGACACGAACATGTAACAATGGCGTTCTAAATGGTAGTTATACATACACAAATTGTTTAGAACAATTAGTTTCAGGAACAGGAGAAACACAGGATATACTAATAGAAGATGTCTTATATAGATTTCATATTTTTAAAAATGTAGGAGAGTATAACATTACAGTTCTTAAAAACGATTTACAGGTAGAATATTTAATAGTTGCAGGTGGTGGAGGAGCTGGAGCATTTGGTTCAGGTGGCGGAGCTGGAGGAATATTGGCAGGTTCTAAAAATCTTTCAATAGGCACAAAAACAATAATTGTAGGAGCAGGTGGGTTGGGTGCAATAGGTTGGGATACTATAAGCACAAATGGTTTCAACTCAATGTTTGATGATTTAACTGCAATTGGTGGTGGTCATGGTGGAGTAAGAGATGTTTTCTATGATACAATCAATGCCAAAGGAGGACCTGGAGCTTCTGGTGGTGGTGGAAGTCATGGAAGAACAAGTACTGGATGGACAGCAGGTGGAGAGAATATAACAACAGATCAAGGTCATAAAGGAGGTCGTGGATATTATACATATGGTTTAGGTGTTCAAGGAGGAGGAGGTGGTGGTGCTGGAGAGCCTGGTAAAGATTCAGGAACAGGTGCATGGGGTCCTCCTGGACGTGGTGGGGATGGACTTTATTCAAAAAATAATTTAAATTTCAAAACTGATTTTAAATTAGATGTTTTTGGAATAGGAGAAAGTTCTGAAGGGCAAATTTGGCTTGGTGGCGGTGGAAGTGGAGCATGTCATTGGGGTCCAGAGGGAAATGGTGATTGGTTAGGAGGTAAAGGTGGTGGCGGTGCTGGTCAGACACGTGGTTCATATTCAGGAATAGGAACTAATGGCTTAGCAAATACTGGTGGTGGCGGTGGAGCAGGAAATCCAAAAGGTGGTTTGGGTGGTTCAGGTCTTGTAATCATTCGTTATGCAATAAACTAAATGTATTATATATTTTTTTTGATTTTAATTAAAAAATACGAAATATTTAAAAAAATAAAAACATTCTGCAATATAAGATGAGCAAAAAAGCTAAAAGAAACAAAAATGCAAATTTTTTAATAGATAATAAACATTACAAAAAATTACATCTTTTAGTTTATTTTTTAAGTATATTTATAATAGTTTTTACATATTTTGTATGTCTTATTCTCTTTTCAGACATAGTAAACATAATAATTACATCAATAGTTTCATTTGGTGTAGGTCTTTTTGTGGTTTTAAAAAGAAATGAATTAGTAAACACCATAAGTGATAGAATAGAAACTATAAAACGAAAAAGATACAAAAACGAAAAAAAAATGGGGCTTAAAACAACATTAAGACAAATAGGTCCATCAAAAAAAAACAGTTTAAAGGTTGGAGTTTTACAAGAAAAAGATGTTAAAGCAAAAGATAATAACAAAAAAAAGGAAAGATACATCAATTTAGAATAGAGGGTTGTAAAAAACATATAAAACAAAAATCACAAAATTTGAGTTATCCCCACCATAAATGATGTACATTTATCACTCAATTTTTTTTACTGCGATTTTTGATCATTCCTTTGAGTGTTCCACCGCAGATCAGTGGAGTATTCAAAGGAATAAGTTTGGAATTGAACTTGTTCAATTAGGGCTTATAAGAGTTTTTTGATAACACTCTTCTGGGAATTTTTTGGGTTTTTTAAAAATTCTCAATAGATCTTGCAATAAAAGTTTCAAGTGTTATTCTTAAAACCTCAAATTCTCCTTTTGCAAGTGATTTTGATATTTTATTTATTTTTATTGTAAATTTATCATCAGATTTATTACACCAGATTTGAGTATTATTATTTTCATATTTGTGAAAAAATGAAGCTTTTCCTTCATCTTTTTTTAATATGTGTATGATTTCACCTATTTCATTCTCAGACATTTTTACTTTGTTCCATATCCATTTATTTGCTTCTTTTAGCCCTATATGAAAATAGATTTCAAGATTGATAGACAATTGCACTTTAAGGCAATTAATGCTTCCAAAAAAAAGTTTCTCACAAATAAGGTTTTTTGAATTTGAAAAGACTTCTTTAGCTAGTCTTATTGTTTTTTCGTTATCTTGGATTCTTATAAGATGGAAAAAAACATTAGAATATCCATTTATAGTATCAATGTGTTTTTGATTTTCATCAGCCTTTGGCTTTATCTGTTTATTTAGTATTTTGATAGCGATTTCATTATCCAAAAAAAAATTAATTTTATAATTATTATCATTATTTATTTTTTCAATAGCTTTAGTTATTGTTACACATATTGCAGACAGATTATTAGATGTATCTAAAATATCATTTTCTTCTATAAATAATTCTTTATCTTTAAAGCCTGTATATGCTGTTGCAAATTGATTGTGCTTTTTATTGTATATTGTTGCTATAAATACATTTATGTTCATAGTATACAGTAAAAACAACAATATTTAAATTTATCTAGTGATAAGAGTAGAATTTTAAACATATATTTTAAAAAATCATAATTTATGCATAATCATTGTTTATAAAAGAGTTATTATGATTTAAAATTTAATATCTTTTGGAATTATTACATAATGGACTTCAAATGAATTATTACGATAAAAATTAAGAAGATCTGAATATTCTTCTATTTTTTTTCCATCTTCATCAACATATATATCATTTTCAAAAATTTTAATTTTATATTTAATTTCTTTAAAAAAATATGTTAAATCGTATTTTTTAGAGACTTCCTTCTTTATTTTTTCCACATTAACATTTTTTATCTTAAGATTTATAACATTAAATTTTTCACGTCTAAAGTACATATTAGAAAATAATCTTAAGATTTCATCATCGCATTTTTGAAACAACCTTAACTGGGTTATAACTATATCATCTGTAAGATTCAATAGATTATTTATATCATCTGGGTTATCCATATAATCTTTTAATAATCTTATTATTTCAATGTTTTTTGCACCATCTTTTTCATATAGTTCTCTAAGTCTTCTAAATATATTTTGAAAGATCATTTCAAATTCTAAAGATATCTTGTGCATATAAAGACATTTAAACAGGTTTATCCTCTGACTTATAAGATCTTCAATGGATGATATAATTCTTTTGTTAACATACATTTTCCCATCATCTCCTATATACATATTCTTTAATATTAAAGAAGTGTCAATGTTACCATAGGTTACAGCAGCATAGTAAGAATCTCTTAGCATATAATCAAGCTTATCAACATCTATTGTAGAATTAAGTAATGCAGAATATTTACTTTCTCCTTTAAGTATTTTTATTGCACCATCAAGTTTAAATTTTTCAAGTAATTTAATGCTTATTTGTTCGTGCTTATATTTTGGAAAAAGAGTTTCCCAAAGATGAGAAAAAGGTCCATGTCCTATATCATGAAAGAGTGCTGCAATAACAAGATCATCTTTCTCTTTTTTAGATATTTTCATCAATCCATTGTTAACTATTTTTCCCATAAGATGATATACCCCAAGAGAATGTGCAAATCTTGTATGCCTTGCTCCAGGATAGACCAAATCAACAAAATTATTCTGCCTTATATGCCTTAGTCTTTGAAAGGCATAAGAATCTACAAACTTTAAGTGTTTTTCATCAATATCTATTATTTTATACAAAGGGTCTTTTATTATCACTGTTTCGTGTTTTTTTTCTGTAATCATAAACATGTTACAAATCCTTTTTTTAAATATTTATTCCTAATAATTGGTAATTAGTGCTTCTTGTGTCTTCTTATCTATTTCAAAACGCAAATTAATTTGTTCTCTAAAATCTTTATTGTTTTTGTATGTAAAAATAAAAAAAGGAAGATCATCCTTAAAAAATTTTAATACAGAGTGCGAATATTTGTTTGCTATTTTTTCTACAAGTTTAGGCTCTACTTCATTATTTTTTTCTATTTTTGTTCTAGGTTTAAGGCTTGCAGTCTTATTTGCATATATCCATTTTTTCAATATTCTTGCATTTCTATCAAAGTTTTGTACATGTTTTACGCTTCCACAACTCTTAGCATGGCTTACTGCAAATGTCAGATAAAAATTAACATAGACCAAATATCTCCAATATTGCCATTTTAATATTCTTGCCCTAAAAACATCGGCTTTTGACAAAAAATCAAACGCAAAATGAGTTGAAACAGGATCATATGTACGTGGTGTATTCTCTTCTATGAACAAAAACAAATCATCAAGATTCACATCAGAATTAAAAGATGTTTTAATGGCATTCTCTGGATAAGAATAATAAATTGTGTTTAAAAGTTCATCAATTCTATTTTTATAATTTCTTGTTTGCAAATTATAAGAGAGAGTAAATTTGCCATTTATACTTTCTGTTTGTAAATCATTTATGAATCCTCTTATATCGCTAAAATTTCTGTTCTTTATAAATTCATCAACATTTTTTTCATCATAGAGTATGTTTTCTGCATTAAATATTTTTTTTGCAAGTTCTCTTAATATAATATCAGTATCCTTTTCAAGATTTATAAGTGTACATACTTTAACTAAAGGTTTCATTTTTTCACTTTCAATATCATTTGCAGTAAAAACAATTTTGTAATTGCTAACACCTATAAGTTTTATTATCTCAGCAAGTCCTCCTCTATCTTTTGTCCCATCAATTCCATCTACTTCATCTATAAGTATAAGTTTGGGTTTATCAAAAAGTGATTTTTGTTTTATTACATTTCCCAATTCTTGTGATATTGTATTTTTACTTCTGTTATCTGATGCATTCATTTCAAAAATTTCAAATCCAAAATGATTCGCTATAAGAGTTAATGTTGTGGTCTTTCCACATCCAGGCATTCCATAAAGAAACAATGGTTTTTGCTTATTATCTGATTTAAAAAAGTCCAAAATCTTACTTATTTGAGGAGAGATTATTAATTGATCAAAATCTTTTATCTGATACTTCAAAAACCATGGTAGGAATTTAAATTTGTAATCATCTGTTTTAAAATCATCTTTTATTCTTAAAATGTCAATATTTAATTTTTCATCATTAATTTCTTTTATGACATTAGCATTATTTTTAATACCAAAAGACGTAAGATCCATATATAACAATTTTGTACCTTCTTATTTAAAAATTTTTATGTTTTTACAGTTTTATAAGAAAGTTCTATAATAACAAACAAAATATTTTGATTAGAGGGTTACAAAAAACCTATAAAACAAAAATCACAAAATTTGAGTTATCCTTGCCATAAATAATGGGATATTTATCACCCAAATTTTTTTACTGCGATTTTTGTTCATTCCATTGAGTGTTCCACCGCAGATCAGTGGAGTATTAAAAGGAATAAATTTGGAATTTAACTTGTTCAATTAGGGCTTATAAGGGTTTTTTGCTAACACTCTTCTAAGAATTTTAGAGTTTTTGAAAATTCTCATTATTTTATTGATTTTATGGAAATTTTTTTAAACAATATCCACACTAAGAAAATATGGGAACAAATATCAAGGACATTCTTGTATATAAAAATATAGATTTAAAGGATCTTAAGGGTAAAACCATTGCAATAGACAGTTTTAATATGTTATTCCAGTTTCTATCATCAATAAGACAAAAAGATGGTTTAATGCTAAAAGATTCTAAAGGAGAAATCACATCTCACATTAAGGGGCTTTTTAACAGATGTGTTTATTTTAAAAAAAATGACATACATCCAATATTCATCTTTGATGGCAAATCACCAGCATTAAAATTTGATGAAAAGAATATAAGGAATGAAAGAAGAGAACTTGCAATTGCTAAATACGAACAGGCACTTATTGATAATAATTTTGAAGAAATCAAAAAACATGCAGTAAGTGCATTAAATAAGCTTGATGAGAAAATGATAAATGAATCAATCGCATTAATAAAAGCATTCGGGTTTAAAGTAATAAATGCCCCAAGTGAAGCAGAGGCACAAGGAGCAGAAATAGTAAAAGAAAAAATGGCTTATGCTCTTGCAAGTCAGGATTTTGATTCATTATTATTTGGAAGTACATACCTTATAAGAAACCTATCAGTATCAACTAAAAGGAAAATTCCAAACACAGACTACTATAAAGATGTTGATATAGAGTTTTACGATTTAAATGAGAACCTTGAAAATCTTAACATAAATTTAGATGAACTAATAATCATTGCCATTCTTTGCGGTACTGATTTTAATCATGGAGGAATAAAGGGTATAGGTGCAAAAAAGGCATTAAGGATTGTAAAAGAATATAGAAACAGATGGGATGAAATGTTTAAAATACTAGAATGGCATAATTACTTTAACCATACATGGATAGAAGTTTTTAACACCTTTAAGCATATTGAAGTTTTTAAGAATGTTCAGTTTGAAAAACCGCGTTTTGATAAGCAAAAAATAGCTGACATATTAGAATCTCACGATTTTAACAAAGATGCAACAATAAAGGTATTATCTTCAATAGACACAACAACAACACTTAGTGCATTTATCAAATAAAATTGAATATTTTATGTAAATATTTATAAAAAATCAAATTTGATTATTTTCTATGATAGACAAAAAAGATGTATTAATAGTTCTTCCTGCATATAATGAGTCAAAAACTATAATTAATGTAATAGAAGGAATAAGATATCAAGGTTATGATAATATTCTTGTTATAGATGATTGTTCAACAGATTCAACAAAAGATATACTTAAGAAAAATAATGTAACATTTTTACATCATATAATAAACAGAGGAGCAGGTGCTGCAACTAATACAGGTATAACATATGCCAAAAACAAAAAATATAACTATTTAGTCTTAATGGATTCAGATGGCCAGCATAATCCAGAAGATATACATAAAATAGTTAAGGCTCTTGAAAATTATGATACGGTTATAGGTTCAAGAATGTTAATGTATAGCAATAAAATGCCAATAAGCAGAAAAATTGCAAATTACATAGGAAGCATTTTAACATTTATAATATATGGAATATATATAAGAGATTCCCAAAGTGGTTTTAGAGGTTTCAGTAAAAAGGCAATAGATAAAATAAACATAACAAATGATAGGTTTGAATTTTGTTCAGAAATGTCTGGAGAAATACACAAATATGGATTAAAATACAAAGAAATTCCAATAGAGGTAATTTATACAAAAGAATCATTAAAAAAAGGGCAAAGTATTAAAAATGGATTCAAAATGCTGTTTAGACTTATAATAAGTTAAATTCAAATGTAAAATAAAGTTTTTATGCTTTTTTTAAAGACCAAAAGCAAATTGTACCACCAAATTCTCTTTTTATCTTTTTTACAAGTTCACTTCTTTCATCTTCACTCTCTATTGGTTCTATATAGCTTATTTTTCTATAACTATTCTGAGCTATCATTACATATTCAACATAACCTACAACAGTTATTGGTGCTAAATAGTCTTTAACTTCTAAGCCTTTTAAAAAATTAAGACTTTCATGACTGTTATTAAAATTTTGACATAATAATACATCACGTTTTTTATGTCTTATTGTCCACTCATTTCTTGCATTTTGATGAACATCATGTAATGTTACATCATCATGTATATATTGGTATGATTTTCCCATAACAAGTTGATAATCAAAAAGTATTTATAAAAATAAGTAAAATTAACTACTAATAAGTTGTAGTTGTTTTTGTTGTTAAACTAACAAATTATTAATATTTATCAATATAATGATGTTTTAAGCATCTGCAACTATATCCTTCTTCTTCATCTCCTATAACTACTTCAGGTGATTTATAAGGAGCAGGTTTCCCATTTATTGTTTTTTGGGTTCTTGTTGATTTTTCAAAACAATCAGGATGATTACATATTCCGCTAAGCTTATGTACTTTGTTTGCAAGGCAAAGTATTGCACCCATTGATCCAAAAGGTTCTCCTCTAAAGTTAAGATCTAAACCAGCAACTATTATATGCAAACCTGATCTTAAAAGATAATCAAGAGTTTCAAAAATTTTAGGTCCAAAGAAATGTGCTTCATCTATTATTACAAGGTGATATTTATCTTTAACTATATCAATAATTTCTTCCGGTTTGTCTTCATCAATAAATGTACACTCATAGGCAAGATTTCCAAATCGTGTTTTTAATGTGTTTTTATCTCTTGTGTCAACAGAAGGTTTAATTATAATAAATGAACAATTATCTATATATTCAAGCTTATCAATCCTATTTATCAGTTCTCTTGTTTTTCCTGACTTCATAGGTCCACAGTATACTTCTAAAAAACCAGGCTTTATGTAATCACTAACAACTTTTATCATATACAGTAATTACAAAAAGATACACTTTAAAATATTTTATTGTAACTTTGTTTTGTTATTTTTTTTTGCTAAACTTTTAAGAATTGTTTACATGTTTTTGTATTCATCAATATGAACAAAACAATTATTTACAAACTCAAGTTTAAGTATTTGTTTTTTCACAGAATTTGCTATATCATGTGCCTGTTTTATAGTCATTTGATTATTAACTTCTATATGGATTTCAACTTGTATTTTATTTCCTAAGTACTGTGTGAATATATCATTAAGACCTTTTACATCCTTATTTGATAAAGCAATCATTTTGATTTTTTCAATTAAATCATCAGGTGCTTTTATTCCCATAAGATGATTGATGTTTTCAAAGCAGATTTTTATTCCATTAATAAGTATATATATTCCTATTATTGTTGCAAAGAAAATATCTAAATTAATAGAATATCTTAAAAGAATTATAGACAGTAATATAGAAGAAATTATAAAAACATCATTTAAATGGTCCTGTCTGTTTGCCTTAAGTGCAGGGCTATCGTTGTGTTTAAGTACATATCCAACAATAAAAAACATTCCTATCTTACAAACAAGAGTAATTATTGATACTAATAACAATAAATTGTTATACACAGAAGGAACATGGTTTATAATCTTATCATAAACCATTAAAAAAAGATTAAATGCCAAGACAATCATAAGAATCCCTATTGTATAACCAGCAATGTTTTCTGCTCTTGAATGTCCAAACTGATGATCAGAATCCGCTTTTAGATTATTAATTTTAACTGTAAAACAGATTATAGTTGCAGATATAATGTCAGTAAGAGAATTAAATGAATCAGCAATAAGACTCATATTTGAAAAGAAAAATCCTGCAGTTATTTTAATAAGAAATAGAAACACATTAATTATAACATTTAAAAATGATACATATTTTATGCTTTTTTTCACTATAAAATATTTTTTGACACCTTATGTTTTTATACTTTTGCTTTCAATAACTATTATCTGTCACAGAATAAGTTTATAAGTTTCAATTTTAAGCTATATATTGTGAAAAGATTATTTTTATCATCATCATTTAAAGATGTTTCAACATTATTTAAAGATTTTGCACAAGAAGAATTAAAAGGAAAAAGAGTTACCTTTATTCCAACAGCAAGTTTACCTGAAAAAGTTATATTTTATGTTAATTCGGGGAAAAAAGCTCTTGAAAAATTAGGTTTAATAGTAGATGAGCTTGAAATGACAAAAGCTACAAATAAAGAAATAGCAGATAAACTAAGAAACAATGATTATATTTATATTACAGGTGGGAATACTTTTTTTTTATTACAAGAGTTAAAAAAGAGTGGTGCTGACAAAATAATAATAGAGCAGATTAACCTAGGTAAAATTTACATTGGGGAATCTGCAGGTTCAATTGTTGTTTCTCCAAACATTGAATATGTAAAAGATATGGATGATTATAAAAAAGCTATAGAATTAAAAGATAATTTATCCTTAAACATTACAGATTTTTATCCACTTCCACATTACACAAACTTCCCATTTCAAAAAGTGGTAGAACAAATTATTAAAAAATATGATTCACATTTAAAATTAGTTCCAATTACCAACTCACAAGTAATATTAGTTAGAGGTAAAAATGTTGAAATTAAAGATATATCAACAAAATCTTTCTAAATATTCTAACTCATCTTTCATCAATTCAGCTTCCAAACTTTCTGTTTTTCTAAACTTAGAAGTTTTAAAGTATCTATCAATAAAATTCAATCCGTTTCTTGCCTTAGCAATTCTATTTCTTTTTTCAGATTTAACCAAACTAATAACATCATTTACCAATAAGTTAGATTCATCAGTACCAATAAATTCAAAATTATGCGAATTATCTTCTTCTTTATCATAAAAACTATATGCGTGAAAATCAAATGAGAAATCTTTATATTCACCCAAAGTAGGATCTACCTCTTTCCAACCATATTCTGGGATATATAACGTAGCCCAAACATGATTACCACCAAATATTCCATAATTATCACCAAAATATCCGCCAATTGTTTTACTAGGTATTCCCATAGCTCTTAATAATGCTACATAAGTTCTAGCTATTCCTACGCATTTTCCAGATTTTTCTTCTAAGGTTTTACCGGCTGTTATTTCTTCGGTTAACCAAAAAAGTTGAAAAATCTTAGATACCTGATTAGCTTGTTCCATCAAATCCTTAGCAGTTTCTTTGCTACTCATTCCCTTTTTTAAAGTACAATTTGATGCAATTATTCTTATCAAGCCATCGTTCAAATTAAAACTATTTCTCAATATTTTGTAAGGACTTGCTTTGTTTCCTAAATAATTAATAAAAAATGCAACATTATCAATTAAGCTATTAGGAACAGAAATATATTCTATATTATCTTTAATCCAATCAATTGTAGCCGATCCAAGCAAATAAGCATTATTTCTATCTGTTGGGGACATTCCATATTTAATTTTATCAGCAGTTTCTAAAACCAGTTCATGCTCTAAATCAATTCCTCTTTCAGATCTAAGATATTCATCCAATTGATGACCTGAATAATTACCTACTTTTAACGGGTCAATATCATCTCTACAGAACACATTCTTAAACCAATATAATCCTACTGAATCCTTTTTTGCACGAAAAACTGTTGTACCATCATCCGATCTTTTTGTATCAATTCCTCTTGAAACAATTTCATCCAATTGAAAAGCCATATCCTTATCATGTCTAAAAACATAAGGAGATGAAAATTTAACATGAAGCATTTTATTATCATTAGGCAAAATTACATAAGATCTGTTTTTATGATCAATTATATTATCCATAAATATGACTAAATGATGTTAATTTATAAACCTTAGCAACTAAACTACTGTTTAGTAGTAAAAGTATTTTGTATAAACTTTAAATATTTAAAAAGTTTCTTAAAATTTTTTCTGCATGATTTTTTTCAACAAAAACTTCTGGATGAAATTGTACACCATATATTTTTTTTTCAGGATGTTTTACAGCTTCAATTCCATATTTAGATTCAGCTAATGCAATTAAATTTTTATTTTTAGTAACAACCCATCTATGAGCCTCATATACATTAAACTCTTTTGGCAATGAGTCAAATAAAGGGTCCTTGAAAATTAATTTTATTGGTATTGATCCATTAGCACTTTCTTCTAATTTTTCCAATTTTTCACCAAAAGCAAAATTAATTAATTCAAATCCCAAGCAAATTCCAAGTATTGGTTGTTTGCAATTCTTTATTAGTTTTAATTCTTTAGAATATTCCTTTTTATGATCTATTACAGAAAAAGAAGATCCGCCAGAAAGTATTATAGCATCATAATCATCATAATCTTTATATTTCAAATCTTCAAAATTTATAGTTATTGAATCAACTTCATTTAATTTATTTAATAATTCTTCGATGTGTTTTGAGTGATTATTTACAACAAGTATTTTCATAATAAAGTTATTTGATTAGTTAGATTTAAGAATTTTATCATAGATAAGTTACTTGAAAAGGTTTTTAAATATACTTCAATTAATCTATCTATGAAGCAGATTGATTTTAACTGTAAAAAAATTACACTTAAGGATCTTATACAGTGTAATTATAATTTGAACGAATCTGAGTATCTTGTTTTTGCAGAGATACTTAAAAGCCAAAAGGGTTTAAGTGTTAAAGAACTTGTAGATAAAATAAGCAAGGATAGGACAACGATACAAAAAATATTAACAAATCTTATAGGTAGAAAATTACTTATGAAAAGACAAATGAATCTTGACAGAGGATTTATGTTCGTATACTTTTCAAAGAACAAAGAAGAGATAATAAACGATATAGAAAAAAATTTTGATCTTTATGTTGAAAAGATAAAAGAAAGCATTTCAACATGGAAATCCCAATCCAAATAAATTTTTTAATTAAAAGTTAATTTTTATATAATAGGTTTTCTATTAAATATTTCAATACTTTTATTTTTGTTATTTTAGTGATAATATTATAACTTAGAAGTTATAATTTTTAAATATTTTTAATAACAACTGTAATCCTATTTTGTCCCAAATTAATATTTTTTTCAACTTTTTTATAAATAGGAACCAACAAAAAGCTGTTACAAAGATTCAACTGCATAAATTTTTTATCTAAAAAATATCTAAAGTCTTCAAAATTGTGGTTCGAACGATATTGTTTAGTACTTATTAGATAATTTATCATAACTTTTAAGTAAATACAAATATAAATAAAAAAAAAGTCTTAAGGTTAAGTATGCATTACATAAGGGATATTTTTGAAAACAAAGAAAACGATCATGCTCATTCAAAATTTGTGCGTTACAGCAAAGGAATATTTACAGGTCCAATGTTAACACTTAAATTTGAAAAAAGTCAGGTTAAGGTGAGTACTTCATTTCACCTTGTTGATGAGTTGCTTTTTTTTATAGCTCAAAAAATTGGAGATTGTGAACTAGATGTTCGTGGAAGTTTATCATGGAATAAGGATCTTGGATTAGAACTTGAGCGAAATGGGATTAAATACTTAAAAGCATCAAAATCACGTGGTATATTTAAGTATGAATTGAAAAACAAAGTAAAATTTAAGTCATTTGTTGAGACATTTATAAATTATAATCTCTTTATATCATTTGAAGTTAATGACATAAAATTTACATGTAAAGACAAGGCTCCTAAGGCAAGTGATGAAGTAGTTGCCGATTTTTGCAAATTAAAAATTCCATACGAATATGTTGATTCTTTTATGAAAGATTTCTGTTTCGACATAAAAGATAAAAGTCTTAAAAATATTGAAATAAGCAATGGGATAGAAATAAATGATATAATATTTCCAGCAGGCAAGCTAAGTTTTGAAGACATAAGAAGATTATCTAAAAGAAAAGGTAAAATAATAAGAAAAATTATCATAAACAAAAAAGATGAAACAAAGCATGAAAAGGAATTCATGATTTAATTTATGTAGGATAAAAAAATCAACTACTAAATTATACAGAAAAAGTTTATAAAACATCTTTCTTTATCAATTTATAGTTTTGTTTGCCCTTATAAGGGTTATTGTATCGTAGAAAAATGTTAGCAAGATTGTACGGAAAATCGAATATATACAGGTTTAGCATAGAAATTTTTAAGCAAATAAGAGCTTTTGATTTTCTTAAAGTAATTCATCATGACGATGGAGATGTATTAGCACAAGTTCTAAATATTACAAGAGATGGTGACAGACTTATAGGTGACTGTAAGGTAATAGGTTTTAAAAGCAACAAAGTTTTAAAAAACATAAGAACGCCTTTTGAAAATGATGCTTTAGTAACAATTGCAGATGATGAGTTTATAAAAGACACAATAGGCTTAACAACTGATGATAACGATTACATAGGTCTTCTTGAAAATCATAACGATTTAAAAATCAATTTAGATTTAAAAAAAGTTATAACAAAACATATTGCAATATTAGCTAAATCAGGAGCAGGAAAATCATATACAGTAGGCGTAATATTAGAAGAAGTCTTAAAAAAAAATATTCCAATAGTTATTCTTGACCCACACAATGAGTACGCATCAATTAAATATCCCAATACTAATAAAAGTGACATGAAAAGGCTTGAGAAACTTGGTCTTAGTCCTTTAGGATTTCTAAATCATGTAAAAGAATTTTCCCCAGACATAAAGATAAATCCGCAATGTGAACCAATATCTCTTGATTTAAATAAATTAAATCCACAAGAACTGGTAAATGCCCTTCCTCAAAAATTAAGTCCTGCACAGCAAAATCTTATGTTTAACATATTAAGTTCTTTAAATAACAGAGTAAACATAGATGAACTTGTTTTTCATATATCAAATGAAGAATCAAATAGTAAATGGTCTTTAATAACACTACTTGAAAGTCTTAAAAAATTAAATATATATTCTCATACCCCAACACCATTATCAGAGATTGTAAGACACAAAAGAATGTCTATAATTTCATTAAAAGGTGTTGAGCCTTATGTTCAGGAAACATTTGTTTCTGGTCTTTTAAGAGATCTTTTTGAAGCAAGGAAAAAAGAAGAGATCCCTCCATTTTTACTTGTTTTAGAAGAGGCTCATAATTTTTGTCCTGAAAGAAGTTTTGGAGAAATGAAATCCTCAAAAATAATACGTACAATAGCAGGTGAAGGAAGAAAGTTTGGAGTAGGTTTGTGTGTAATTTCTCAACGACCAGCAAAGGTTGATAAGAATGTTATTTCACAATGCAGTACCCAAATACTACTAAAAATAACAAATCCTAACGATTTAAAGTCGGTAATATCATCCTCAGAAGGAGTTGATAATGATTCTGAAGAAGAGATTCAAAAGCTAAACATAGGAACATGTCTTCTTACTGGAGTAATAGATATTCCTCTAAAAGTAAACATCAGACCAAGAATTTCAAAACATGGAGGAGAAACTGTTGATATAACAATGTCATATGAAGTAGATTCATCTGAAAACAGTAATCAGAGTTCATATTACAAAGAACATATGTCTAACGATTCTGATGATTTTGATGATAAAGAGGAAACATTTGATATTCCAAAACAGCAAAACAGAATTGAAAATAACAAATATTATGATAACGTTGTTTCTGCAAAAAAAGAAGAAGTTACAGAAAAAGAAATTAAATCCAATCCAGAAAAAGAACATACATACAAGGGTAAATATAATGAGTTTGTTCAATTTGTTGCACCAGAAGTAGAACTTGAAGATGCAAAAGTGTTACTTGATACAGACAATGTAAGGATAGGGCTTGTGAGTGCAGTAATGGTTAGTCTTACAACACCAGATAGTAAACAGGTAAATATTCTTTTTGACAAGACCAACTGTCAAATCATAAAGAACATATTCCCATTTGAGGGCTATCCTGTAAGCAACGAACTCCTATTGCTTTCTGCTAGTGAATCAAAATTATTAAAGTCAATTCTTACACTTGAAAAAGAAAGATTTAATCCTGCTGAGCTTTTGCTTAAGACAGATGTAATGTATAATGAAATATTGCGAATATGCGATAATCTGTTTTCAAAAAAAATATTATTTAAAGAAGGGAAAGATTATGTATTAGGTAACACAAAGTTCACAAAAAATATAGCTGAATCCAATTTTTATGGAAAACAAAAGTTTGAAGAGCTATCTTATGATATAAAAGAAGACGAAAAAATTTCAAACAATGATGTGAAAAAAATATTTGAGATGTTTTTTAAAGTTGAAAATTTAAAAGATATTTTTATAGTAAAATACATAGGTAATTAATCATTCATGATGACCTGTTATGTCTTTTGTATCAAGAAACAGGTATTCTTTTATTTCTTTCTGAAAATGTTCATCATTCTGTCTTAACCACTCAATAAGCATTGCAGCATGTTCTTTTTCTTCATTTGCATTATGTATCAATATTTTTTTCAGGCTCTCATTAAAACAAACATCAGCTCTTTGATTATAAAAATCAACAGCTTCAAGTTCTTCTCTTAAAGAATCAATTGCTCTTTTTATATCAAGTGTTTTACTTGATAGCTCTTTTCTTTCTTCATAAAATGCCATTGTAATAATACCTGTTCACAATTTTTTATAAAAGTTCTCTTTAAAAAAAACATACACTTAAAAATTATTCAAATAAATTTATAAAACATATGCAATAAAATATATATATGTGCATTGATAGTGATAAAGTAATTGTTGTTGAGGATATATTTAAAGAATTTAAAGTTCCTAAAGATGATAATAAACTTTCATGGATTAAAAAAAAATTAAAATATTTTTATAGGGAATGGGAAAGCAAAACAGTTGTTGATAACATTAATTTTAGCATAAAAAAAGGCGATATTGTAGGATATCTTGGTGCAAATGGTGCAGGCAAGTCAACAAGTATAAAAATGCTGACAGGCATACTCACTCCAACATCAGGCAAAATAAAAGTTTTAAACAGATTTGAACCTGTTAAGGATAGGGAAGAATATGTAAAACATATTGGTGTTGTTTTTGGTCAAAGGAGTTCTCTTGTTTATGATATTCCTGTAATTGATAGTTACAATTTATTTAGGGTAATGTATGAGATAGATAAAAAAACATTTGAAGAAAGGTTCAATTATTTTATAAAAATCTTAAAAGTTGAACATCTTATCAATGTACCATACAGAAAATTATCCTTAGGAGAAAGAATGCGTTTTGAAATAATAGCAGCCTTTTTGCACAAACCAGAAATAGTTTTTCTTGATGAACCAACAATAGGACTTGATGCTTCTGCTAAAAAAATAGTAAGAAAATTCTTAAAAACAATTAACAAAGAAGATAATGTCACAATAATAATAACAACTCATGACATGGATGATATAGAAGATTTATGTAAGAACATAATATTTATAGATAAGGGTTGTGTTCTATATGATGGAAGTCTTTTAAATTTTAAAAAAAAATACTCTGATTGGAGAACACTTAACATAAATTACAAAAAAATATACAACAAAGAAAATCTTGATAATCTTCTTTTAGGATTTAATTCTGTTACTAGAGATAATCAAAACAATACTATAAGACTTCAAGTTGCAAGCAATCAGGATATTAATCTGTTTTTGAAACAATTGCTTGATGTACTTGAAATTGCAGACATTGAAATTGCACCTCCAAGACTTGAGGATGTTGTAGAGGGAATATATGAAAAATCCAACTGATATTAATAAAAATGAAAAACAAAATATTGTCAAATTTTTATGAATTATTCAAGTTGGATGTAAAAAAACAAATAGAGTATAAATCTGCATTTTACTTTGATATAATAGCTTCCATTCTTCGTTTTTTTGTGATAAAATTTTTATGGGAATTTATATTTAAACTTGTAGGTGAATCAACAATTAGAGGATTTATGCTTGAAGAAATGATATTCTATGTTGCATGTAGTTTTGCATGCATTCCATTATTGCGTATTCATGCTGTGCAAAAAGTTGAAAGAGAAATTCAGACTTCTAAAATAAATGTATGGTTCACAAAACCTATAAATTATTTAAACTTTATAAAAATGTCATCAATAACAATATCATTTTTCTATTTTTGCATAAATTTTAGTTTTTTTTTGATACTTGCATACATTTTTTTACCATCAATACAAATAAGCATATTAAATATACTGATGTTTCTTGTAATGTCTATTGCCATATATTTTGTGATACTTAACATTAAGAGTATGGTTGCCCTTATCGCTTTTTGGACTACTTCTGTTTGGGGTATAAATTACTTTGTAACACAAATTATATTTGTATTTTCAGGAGGATTAGTTCCATTAACTTTTTTCCCTGATAATGTTGTTACAATATTAAAATATTTACCATTCTATTACATGAATTACAGTGCAGTATCAATATTATTATTTGGAAGTGATTTAAATTTTTTCATAAAATCCATATCGATACTTCTAATCTTTGGTTTTATTGTAAGATTGCTTTTAAATAAATTTTATAAACATGCAATAAAAAAACTTGATGGGCTTGGAGGATAAAAGATGACAAACCTAAAAAAGAAGATCGCTTTTGGGATAGAAATGATAAGAATCACAATAAAACAACTTACAGAGTATAAATCAAATTTTTATTTTTCAGTTTTAACAGAAATATTATATTCTACAAGCAATTTAATAATGCTTTATCTTTTATTTAATGTGATAGGTGAGTATATCAATATAGGTTTTAGATATTTTGTATTCATATTAATATTAAACAACACTATATCAACATTGCTTGAAATTTTTTTAGCTACATACTATAAGAGCGTTTTTAATCTTAAAAAAGATGGCGAATTTAACATGATGTTAATAAGGCCTATTGAAATAAAAACACAGTATATATTTTCGTATCTTAATTCATCTATAATAGTTATGGCATTTATAGATTTATTATTGCTATTTTCATGTTTTATGTTCCTTGATATAGTGATTTATAATTGGTTTTTCTTCTTCTTATGTCTTTTAATTATATTTACCTTTTTATTTTCAATGCAGTTTTTTATAATATCTTTAGATTTTATATTTGAGAATTCAAGTTCATTATTATCAGCTCTTGCAAGGGATGTTAATGAAACATTTACAAAATACCCAGTTTTTTTAATGCAGGACAATATTAAAAAAAAGATTTTCTTATCATTTTTTCAGGCATATTTAATAGGTTATCTTGTTGTAATATTTATGGATAAAACAATAATAGATAATCTTTTTTATTATTTGCTTTTCCTTATTATAGGCATTGTCATATTTAGCATCACATCAATTATTATATGGAAAAACGGTCTTAAAAATTATGAAGCATACAATTAATTTTATTTTTTAATGATTAATTTTCTATTTCCCATGCATTAATGTATTCTATTTCGCTTGTTTCAATGAATATTTGTGATGAATATTTTTTTACAAGTATTAATTTTTCAAATCCAAATTTTTCTTTAAAATTAATTAAATTTTTTATATCTTTTTTTCGGATGGTATTTTGATATTTTACTTCGCCTAGTATTTTTGATTTATCTGACACAAAATCAATTTCATTCTTTCTAGAATCCTTATGAAAAAAATTAAAGCGATTTTGCATTAATATATAACTTTCGATAATTTCAGGCAAATTTTCACAAAAATAACAAAGAACAGGATAGGTATAATATCTTTTTAATTTTTTTTCAGAAGTTATTGCATTGTTTGAGTAATTATATATTTTTTTAATTAAAAAAGATTTTTCTAAATATTCAAAATATATAGAAATAGTATTTCTTGAAACTCCAAATTCTGCTGAAATTTGAGAGTAGTCGACATAAATTCCAGGTTTATATGAAACAAACTTAAATAACTTAAATAATAAATCTGGCTCTTTTACTGAAAATATTTTAGTTAAATCTTCATATATTATTTTTTTAACAATCAGATCAACATACTCTTTTGCATCATTTAAATTAAAATTAACAATTTCAGGAAATTGCTTATATAAATACTCTTCAAAATAAACAGTATAATCCATATTTTTATCTATTAAATGGTTTAAACCTTTAAATATCAGATATTCTTTAAATGAAAGTGGTGTTATTTGCATTTCAAAAATTCTTCCAGCTAAACTTTCAGTGCTTTTTCTGATAACTGTACTTTCTGAACCTGAAATAATTATTTTGGGTTTTATTATATCATAAACTTCTTTTAACTCTGTATCATAATTTGGTATTTTTTGTATCTCATCAAAAAATAAATAATATGATGAATCTATTTTCTTACCTAAATATTGTTCATATTTTTCGATAACATTCCATATAGAATAGGTGATATCATCAAAAGAAAAATACAATATTTTCTCTCTTTGAACATTTTTATCTTTAATCAAATAGTTTATTAAATATTTCATGCTAGTTGTTTTACCAACCCTTCTAAGCCCAAAAAGTCCAACTATTAATTTATTATCTAATTTTTTGATAAGTTCTTCATAAAATTCTCTTTTTTTTTCATCTTCATAAAAATAATTGTCTTCAAAATGTTTATTAAATCTAATAATCTTTTCCATAAATAGTAAATATTCTTACTTATTTATAAACATAGTGCATTTTTTGTCATTTCATGCACTGTTAAAATTGCATGTGTTAACAATTTAAGAAAAATATCGTAATAAGAAAATAAATTGTTAAGAATCTTAATATTCTTTATAATTCATCAGTTTAAGCACCTAGATAATGAAAACCACTTTTAAGTAATTGCTTTTTTTTAAATACATTTAAATAAAGTAAACTATATGAATGTATACAATTTATTAGCTTTTATTCCATTTTTAATAATAATATTTTTCATGGTCTTTAAAGGTTACAAGCCTGCAAAAGTTATGTTTGCAACATACATTGTAACACTTTTAATGTTATTGCTGATATGGCAGGTAAATATTTCTGTATTATTAGCATCAAGTTTTAAAGGTTTTTTTTCAGCTCTTGAAATTTTTTTAATAATAATATCCATACTAATGTTGTTTAACCTATTAAAAGAAAACAAAAAATTAGATAGTATAAAATATTTTATGAAATCATATACTGATGACAAAAACATTCTTATTGTACTTGTAGGATTCTTTTTAGTAAGTTTTCTTGAGGGCATTGCTGGATTTGGAACACCTGCAGCAGTTGCAGTGCCAATTTTAGTATTTTTGGGCATATCACCATTTATAGCAATAGTGCTTTGCCTTATTGCAGATACAGCATGTGTTGCATTCGGAGCATTTGGAATTCCAGTTTTGTTTGGGATACAATCCTCTGTTCCAACTGCAAACATCTCATTAGTTACTGCAAGTATAGGTATAATAAATGGTATTATTTCTATGTGTTTGCCTTTTGTGCTAATTGCAATCTATAATTATTTTGAGCACAGAAAAATGAAAGACTTTAAGTCATACATCCCATTTGCAACTTTTAGTGGTTTTTCATATGGTATAAGCTATATGTTTGCATCGTTTTTTCTTAATATAGAAATGATATCTGTTTTTGCATCAATATGCGGATTTATTGCAACAATTGTATATTTGCAATTTACAAACTACATAAAACGTGAAAAGAACAAATATGCTTTCGAATTTGCATTAAGTTTTATGCCATATTTTCTTCTTATATTAATGCTTGCTCTATCAAGAATGAATTTTATGGGTTTTGGAAGTCTTCTTAAAAAAATAGCATTAAATATGAGTCTTTACAAAGATGTTATCAGTTTTAGTTTTTCTTTTTATTCTCCAGGAATACTAATTTTACTTACATTTGTAATATTTTCATTATTATATTCAACATCATTAAAGCAATATCTAACTATAGCCAAAGGATCTTTTAACTCGAGTAAAAACGCATTAGTAACTCTATTATTTACTCTTGGCTTTGTCCAGATGATAATATATTCTCATATGAATTCTTTACAGATTCTAGGCATTCCTCATCTTATAGGTGAAATATTTTCAAGAACTGGCGTTTTTTACATATTTTTTGCTCCTATGATAGGTGCATTTGGTGCTTTTGTTGCAGGTAGTGCAACTGTTTCAAATCTTATATTTGGTCCATTACAAAGTAGTATATCTCAAATGAGTATATATCCAGAACATCTTATATTGGCATTGCAAACAGTAGGCGGTGGTGCAGGAAATATGGTTGCAATACACAATGTAATTGCTGCATGTTCTCTTGTAGGACTTAACAATTACGAATCAACAATAATAAAATACAATGCAAAAATATTATTTTTCTATACACTTATTGCAGGTTTTATAGGTTTTTTATTATACATATAAATTTTCATATTATTAACACACAAACAAAAACCTTTTTTCTACTATTAATAGTGATAATTTTTATAAAGCCTTTTCTGTAATCATTTATTATTGATGGAACAAATTCATATTCCAATTTTAAAATCATTTGATGATTTAAAATTTAATCTTGGAAAAAAGACTCTTATAGATTTTTTAAAAGGTGATGTCAATCCAACAATTGAACGTAACCATTTAAACGAACTTACTTCATATGGTTGTCTTTACATGTTTGAAAAAAAGGATTTAATAAATGTAATTGATATTCTAATAAAGCACAATTATCTTGAAAAAATGATAATTTCAGGAGGTTTTGAGGTTGTAAGAAGAACCAGTCTTGGAATAGAAGAGATATACAAAAAAGCATTTAAAATTGAAAATCATTTTCATCTTAATTTTTCAAAAGAATTATTTGCAGATACTGTTATAACTGATGATGACATAGAAACATTTAGTCATTTTGATTTTTTCTTAAAAAAATTTAATCAAGAGCAAAAAAAAGCAATAATCTCATCTAATGATCACATTTTATGTATTGCAGGAGCAGGAACTGGAAAAACAACAGTTCTTACAAAAAGAATAGAATTTCTTAAAAAATTTCGAAATGCTGATGAAAGCAAAATTCTTGCAGTAACTTTTACAAGAAAAGCCTGTATTGAAATGAAAGAACGATTAAAAAGATTAGGTATTACTAATGTTAGAGTTGAAACTTTTAACTCCTTTTGTGAAAAAATCATAAAAAGACATGGTGAACTGTTATATGATGGAAATCATAAAGTTGCAACCTTTTCAGATAAGATAAAAATAGTAAAGCACATAGTCAAAAAGCAAAACATACATTTTGAATTAATAAAAGAAGATTATTTTACAAAAAAACAATTAAGAAATAAAACATCTGATGAATTATTCTTTCTTTTTGTGCGTGACATATTTTCCATATTAGATTTTTATAAAAATTTTGATATTAAGATATCTGAATTTTATCTAAACGAACAAAATCCATCTAACAGGAAAATCGCAAAAATCATGTATGATATAGTAAATAGTGCAGATCAAATACTCAAAAAACTCAATTTAAGAGATTTTTCAGACCAGATAATAGAAACTCTAAGATTATTTAAACAACATCCAAAAACTATTCCAAAATACGATTATATATTAGTTGATGAATATCAGGATGTAAATAAGGTTCAGGTAGATCTTTTAAAGCATATTAATCCTAAATCACTTTTTGTTGTAGGAGATCCAAGACAATCAATCTACGGATGGAGAGGTTCAGATATAAATTACATATTAAATTTTCCAAAAGAATTTGAAAATGTTGAGGTTATATCATTAAAAACCAATTATCGTTCCGATAAAAACATCGTAACTTTTTTCAACAAAATAATAAAGCCATTAGGACTTGTAGATCTTGAATCATCAAGAAGTCTTGAAGAAAATTCAAATGTGTTTTTAGTTAAGCACATAACTGAATTGTCCGAAAAAGAATTCATAACTCAATCTATAAAAAGTTCAATCACAAAAAAAAAAGATATATTTGTACTTGCAAGAACCAATAAGATACTGGAAAATATAGCAGAATTCTTTGATAGTGCTTCTATAAAATACATTATAAAAAATGATGATAACAACGATTTTGATAAAGAACCTAAAGATGATGAAGTAGTGCTTGCAACGGTTCATTCAATAAAAGGAATGGAAGCAGAAGAAGTTTATTTAGCAGGAGCAAACAGTCTTAATTTTCCAAACAAAGTTGCTGACAATTTTATTTTTTCATTAATAAAATCATCTGATGATTATGACAAACAAGCAGAAGAATTAAGACTTTTTTATGTTGCATTGTCACGAGCAAAAAACAAGCTTGTTATGACATATACTGGCAATTTTTCAAATTTTATAACAAATGATTCATTAAACATAATAAAACACATAGAAAATCACAGATCACATTTTGATTCAAGTAAAAATAGCATGCTTGATGTATCAAATCCTAAAATACTAAAAAACATGTTAAAAGACTGGAGAAATTCTAAATCAAGAGAATTAGATATACCTTTATACATGGTAATACCCAATAAAACAATAGATGAACTTGTTATAAAAAGACCTTTAGATATCTCACAATTATCAAGTATTAACGGTCTTGGGACAACCAAAATAATGAAATACGGCAACGATATCCTAAAAATATTATGGGGTGGATGATAAACAAAGTTCTAATTAAGTGCATAGTAGAAATTTATTTTTTCTTTTTCAACATCATCAGTACTTACAGGAACTTCAAAACTTAATGTATATATATCTTTATCATCAAAATAATTAATAGGAATATTAAATAATGTGTAGAGTTGTTTTAATCTGTATATATTATATTGCATTGAAATATCTATTCTTTTTGAAATAAGTTTATCATTTTTATATTTATAATCAATCCAAACACAATTTAACGGTTTTGTCAAAGAATTCAAAAATTTTAAAAAATACTTTTTATCAGGCAAAATAACATCACATACAAACTGTTTAAGTTCATTTATAGTTACTTTTTCACGATTATAATATATCTTAATAGAAGATATAGTATCATTTTTAAAATCAATTCCAATCCCTGCTGGATTATTTGTAAAATCTAAAGGTACATTAAACTTTTTAGATATATATTCAATACTTTTTAGATCAAAATTATCCATTGAAAAATACAATGTTTTTCGTAATACATCATCTCCCATAATAGAGCAACTTATAACAATCTGATTAGAATTAACAATAAAAGGTTTCAAATCTTCAATAAATGCTTTATCAAAAAAATTTAAAATAAAATCCATAGTTTTAAAAAAATCTTCTTTTCGGTTATAAATATAATATACGAATCTTTCCTTTGAACTTTCAGTTAACATATTTGGAAACGAATCAACAAAAACCATTCTTTTTCGCATGTAATGATCTTCATTTCTTAAATCATCAAGTGCTTTTGTTGCCAATTTTTTTAACAAAGGATTTTTAAATGCACTAATTTTATCTACATTTTTCATATAAAAATAATCATTAGATTGAATAGGTGTAAATTCTTTTATTCCAAAACTTTCAGCATATCCATTTTCAACACCGTTACACTCGCCATTAAATTTACAATCCTTACAAACTACAGGCATCATTTTTCCACAAGAATCATTCAATAATGCCAAATAATTACTATCATTAAAAAGAATCATTTTATTTTCATATTTAGACTTAATTGCTGGTTTTAAAATATCTTTTTCAAAAACACACATTGGAAAGTTAATAAACGCAAAATTCATATCATATTCTTTTATCAGTTTATACAAATAATCTATTTTTAATTTTTCTATTATTCTTGTAACAGGCAGATTTATATTTTTATATGAATACAAAAAAGCAAAATTAGAATATCCATTTTCCTTATAATATAATATCTGTAAGAATATTCTTGATATGTTTGATGAATCAATAACTATAAGAAGGTATTCAACTCCATTATAATTAACATGTTCTGGTTTATTTAAAATATTTAATGTCATTCTTATTTACGATGTCCTATTAATATTACTGTAACAATTGTTTTTATATTTTTCGGATAAAACATCACAAAACGAAATATTAGCTGTATTTATTGCATAAGAATATATACAAAATTCATAATTGTTAGCATGATTACACATTTGTGGTTCTTTGTTAGAATATGCTATATTATATATGCAATAATCTTTATGTTCTACATCTATTAAATTACATATTTGCAAATCATCATTTTTCATAGCAAGTTTTATCATACATGTTGTAGCATTCTTAGATAAACTGCAATATGTTTGATTATTAAATTTTAATGCTCCTGCTTCATAACAATCCTGAGAGCTTATTGCATATTCACAAAAAGATATATCATTTAAAGATTCAGAAAGTTGCAAAAGACATTCTTCATTATTATTACAATATGAAGATACATCATAATAATACTGATTTATGAAAGAAAAAGCCAAAACTAAAACAAAAAAGAACAACAATACCAAATTATCAGTAGTATTTTTCATTTTATAAGTCCCTCTTCATAATATTTTAGATGATAATAAGAATACATTATAACAAGAACAGCAAAAAATATAATAAACATATACAAAATTGTTTCATGTTGTATTCCAAAATCCCAAAGTATCATAAGAGATTTTTCTATCATGTAAAATCCAGATATCATAAATATCCAATTATAAAATATATGTGTTGATTGCTTATAAAGTATTGCAGTAATAAATATACCTAAGAAAAGCCCTACAAAATGACTTATGTTTCCGCTTAATATCTGATTTGAAAGTATCTTATCTGTAAAAAAAGAAAGAAAGAAAAAAGAACTTAAAAGCAATATGATTGGCATATCAAAAACAAAAAAAAGTTTTATTTTAAGTAAAGGTTCTCTCATCATTATTGCACCAAGAATTGCAAAAAGTCCTGCACTTGCTCCAACAACAATTGCACCTTGTGTTATTAATGCTTCAAAACTATTACCCAATATTCCTCCTATCATATAAATAAACAGAAACTGGAACGAACCTATTTTTTTTTCAAGCAACAATCCAAAAAACAATAAAATAATCATATTCAAAGAAAAATGAAGCCAATTAATATGAACAAAAACAGAAGTAATAGCACTAAAGATTGAAATATTTCTTAGTGATACTCCATATCTTACCGCATCATGAAATGTTAAGTTAAAATTAAAGAAAAAAAAGAAAAAAGAATTAATCAAAATAAGAAATACAGTAAAAAAAGGGGTATTAGAATGAATTTTTAATTTCTCAAGCAACGAAACTGCGTATTCATTTGAAGGATTTACCAAAATTTCATTTTTAAGATACTTAGAAGCATTCCTAAAATTATTCAGCTCTAACTCTATTAACGCAAGATAGTAGTTCAAATTTGGATACTTAGGTTTCTTTTTAAGTACACTAAGATATATTATTTTAGCTTTCTGATATTCTGCATTTTCATAATGATACTTTGCAAGACCAAGTTCAGCACTAACAATTTCATTTAAATTTCCATAACTTTGTGCTTTATGCAGTTTTTCAAGTAAAAATTTATGCTCCAATTAAAAATTAATAACATTCATTATTTTAATAAGTTTTTAATTTACTTTTAATAGTAAAAAAGAATCATCAACAAAAATAAGAGTATTTTATTGACAAATCCCAAAGTAAGATTTATAAAAACATAGAAACATACTTTATTATGGCTTCTGAAGACGATTTATATAAGAATTTTTTGAACAATATTCTCTTTAGTTCTTTTAATACAAAGGAGATAAATTATATAATAAAAGTTGATAAATCAGAAGAAGAAAACGAAGAAAATATGTTAAAGGTAACCATTCTTGATAAGGGAAATTTTAATCAAAATACCTTTAAAATGAAAAAAGAATCAGAGGATAACATGCAGAACAAATTAAAGAATATTCTTATAGAATCAATAAACAGAAAATTAATATCAAAAAACTCAATTGCAACATTTATATTCAATAAATCATTATGTGATGAATATCCTTTAGGATTAATAGTAATAGAAGTTTCGCGTGTTTTGTACAGAATTGCTAGATTCAATTTAACAGAGTACCTTGAAAATAACATCGTTTTAGAAAAGATAATAGATATTGCTGAAGAAATAAGAAAAGAGGGGCGTGAAGGGAAGATGATAGGAACATTATTTGTAATAGGGGATTATGAAGAATTAAAACATTACCTAAGGCCCTTAATTCTTAACCCTTTCTATGGATATCCTGAAAATTTAAGAGATCTTGTCAATTCTGATTTAAGCGATACAATAAAAGAATATGCTCAGTTAGATGGTGCATTTATAATCAATAACAAAGGAATTGTAATAAGTGCAGGAACATACATAGACATAAACACAGAAAATGTTAAAAAATATTATGGTTGGGGAACAAAGCATCTTGCAGCATGTGCAATAACAGAAAACACAAAAAGTATTGCAGTACTTGTTTCAGAAAGCGGAAATGTAATAAAGATATTTAAGGGTGGAAAACTTATTTTGAAGTATTAGAATATGTTGATGGTGATGTTAAATATGTAATAAATTTTTGTATTATTGTTTTATTAGCAGACTCATTATTAATATTTGCTGAATCAGATTTCACAATACTAGATATTGTCTGATCAATCATTTTCATTAATGTGTTTGACGCATTATTTCTCATAAGTTCAAGTAATTCATTGTGTTGTGTATTATTAATTTGATTCTTTTCTATTTCTTCCTTAAAAGTTCTTAAAAATAGCATATTAAAATTTGATACAACTATTGGATCTAAACTAAACTCTTCTTCTATAGTTTTAGCACCATAACCAAGTTCATTATTATTATCCCATGAAAAATAATTTATTATTTCTTTCCATTCATCCTGACTAATTCCTAAAAAATCACCATTAAAAGCATTTAATGTTTTATTCTTTTCCTCTATTTGTTTTTCAACAATTTCTTTAAGCGAACTAACTTCATAACTCAAAAATTCTTCTTCTTGTTTTACTATTACAGAAAATTGTTGATATAATTGTGCTATCTGATTGTATAAGTTTTTCAAGTTTACTCTAATTAATTTAGTATCAATTGTGCTAGTATCAGTGCTAGTATCAGTGTTAGCATCAATTTTTTTAAGCAATTCATTTTCATTACTAAACCTTTGTGTTTCTTGTATTAGCTGTAAAATTACACCTTCTCCATTTTTTAATGTTTCTGCATTTTTTATGTAAGAATTATCTTGAAACCAACGCTTTTTAATCCCATCATCAAATTCACGAATTAATTTCTTATAAGATACTTCAAGGTCTTCTAAAATAGATTTACTTGAAGCAAAAGTATCTTTAATTAGCATTACTATTTCAATTTTTCTTTCATCTGTTAATTTTTCATAAAAATCAGAATTATTATCTTTAAGAAAAATTCTACTAACATTTAACATTGAATCGTACAAATAAGACAAGTCCTTCTTCATTCTCTCTATCAAAGGTTTAATAGAATGTTCAATATTTTTAACAGGATCTGTTATCTTAGGATCATCTTTACCCCAAAAAATTCTTAAAAACTTATTTGCTAAGAAACCTAAAGACACAATCATTATTACAACATACACTCCAGCAATTATACCATCATTTTCTAACAACATAAATAAAATACTTCGAACAAATCCACTCGAATTTGTAACACCAAAATTCTTGTTAAATTCAACTATATAAACAGACATGATGCTGGATGCTAAAAAAATAGCTCCCCATCCTAGAGTACTCATCCTTTTTTGTTTTTTGTAGTCATTATAAGCCCAATACAATAAAACTGCATGTATAGCAAAAGCAATAATAAAACCCAAAACAGTCCCAAACAACTTTGATATCTCTGATGCACCTATAACCTTTCCATCTCCAAGATAGAACATAGAAATTGTTGTTATTATAGCAATAACAAACGCAACAACCTTTGCACCTTTTTCATCCAAAAAAGTTTTCTTTAATATGGTAAATAGGGCTGTAAATATACCAACAACGGTACATATTATTATAAGACCTGAAAGAGCTGTTTCATTTCCCATTAATGCTGTTGTTGATGTAAATATTTTTTCAAATATTCCAAAAATTTGACTCATATATTTTACATAGATAAAATATCTTTATAAATTTTTCTTTTGAATTACAGTATTTGTGTTATTTAACTTTAGAAAATCAAGTATTTTTACTAAAACTTTTTGTGATTCATCAAAATATTTATAAAGTTATTACTTTGCCTTATTTTTTATGAAGATTCTTGATTTTCCGATTTTAAGACAGACTTTCGATTATGATTGCGGAGCAAAAGCGTTACAATCTGTTCTTGTTTATTATGGAGTTGAAGTAAGAGAAGATACCATTATTAAACTTGCCCATACAAATAAAGATATAGGAACTCCAATTGAAGGAATTATAGAAACTATAGAGAAATACGGATTAAAATACGTATCAAAAAGCATGAATATAAGTGAAGTAAAAGATTTTATAGATAAGAATGTTCCTGTAATTGTTGTAATACAGGCATGGAAGGATAAAAAAAATGTTGATTGGAAAAATGATTGGGATGATGGGCATTATGTAACAATAATTGGTTATGATTCTGAAAAAATCATATTTGAAGATCCATCATCATTTGAAAAAACATATCTAACTTGTGATGAATTCCTTAAACGCTGGCATGATGTTGACAGCAAAGGTAAAAAATATTTTAATCATGGTATTGCCGTTTTTGGAAAAGAACACAAATTTGATTCTGAAAAGTTAATTCATATGGGATGATTTTATCATAAAATTTAAAAAACAATAATTAAAAATACTAATGTGAAAGAATTATACAATGGAGTCTGGGCAGAAAAGTTAAAGAATAATCAATCATTGCCAGTAGGAGATTATGTTATTTCAGGAGCATGTCAAAAGGAAATAATCCTTGATTTTAAAAATTTGAAAAAAGATACAAAGAATTATGATTTTGATTCTTTAGAGCAACTTTTAGAAGAAGAATACAAAAGAGATGGACAAATGTTAAAAGAACAAGCAGAATATATGGGCTTACAAATTGATCCATATTTACTGTTTGTTTCATTATTTACAAAAAAACATGTATCACATATGCTTCAAACTGATAGAAATGATTCTTTAAGTCACATAGAAAGAAATTTTGTACTTTTTGCAAAAAAATCTGCTAAGTTATCAGACATGAAAGGGATTTCATCTTCTTACGAACAGAGTGCATTAGCTCAATACCTGCTACAGAATTTTCTTGCAAAATCGCAATATTCTTGTGCATATATGAGCGGAATGGTTTTAAATCCAAAAGAAAGAACATTAAAAGATAATGCCTTTGTAATAATAAATGACAACAAAACCAACAGTTATGTTTTAGATATTTCACAAATAACGCCTTTTATATGCAACATTCCATCTTTTTTTAAAATGGATTGTGTCTTAAGTTATAGATTATTTAAAGGAACAGATAATCTTTTAATAAGAGGAAACGATATCTTAAGTGGAAATGAGATGTTTTTTGGTATAACAGATTCTATTTCACACAAAAAAATATGTTTTCATAAAGAAAAAAGCGACTTTTTGTATGGCATATCTGGATTTCCTGCATAATTGATATTAAGAATTTAAAAAAACCTTGATTTTTTTTAGCTTTTTAAAAATTTTAAAAACACAAATAAACACAATATTTTATAAATGATTCTTTTTTAATTGTTTTTATGAATAAGGAAAACTTGCTTGTAAAATTTTCTGAAAAGCCTCTTAAAAATTCTGGTAAGTTTGTTGGTGAAAGAAGTTTTTTAGAACTTTTAGATAATTCTTTCATCATAATTGATAAGGATGCTGGTTATACTTCACATCAAACAGCAGATTTTTTAAAAAAGATTCTTAATGTTGAAAAAGCAGGACATTCAGGTACATTAGACCCAAATGTTACAGGTGTTCTTGTTTGCGGAATAAATAAAGCAACAAGACTTATGGAATACATGTTAAAATCAAACAAAGAATATGTATGCCTTATGTATGTTCACAAAGAAACATCCATTGAAAATATAAAGGATGCATTTAAAAAATTTACAGGAAAAATAATGCAAATGCCTCCTGTTGTATCTGCTGTTAAAAGAGAATTAAGAGAAAGAGAAATATATTACATTAACTTGATAGATTTTGATGAAACTTGTCAAAACATATTGTTTAGGGTTGGATGTCAACATGGAACATATATAAGAAAACTTTGCAGTGATATAGGAGAATACATAGAAAAAGGTGCACATATGAAAGAGTTAAGAAGAACAAAAGCAGGTCCTTTCACAGAAAATGATTCTATAATATCTCTTGACAAACTAAGAAATTTATACGAACTTTATATTTTAAATGATAGCAATAAAGATTTTTATGAAAAACAATTAAGAAATTATATAAGACCAGTAGAAGAACTTTTAAAAGATTATAAAAAAGTATATGTAAGAAATAGTGCTGTTGATAGGATATGTCACGGATCAGATCTTGCAATTCCTGGAGTAAGTATGCTTGAAAACAATATAGATATAGGAGAAACAGTTGCAATGTTTACATTAAAAGAAGAATTAATTGGTATAGGTATTGCATTTATGACAAGCCAAAATGTAATCAAAAAAGACAAAGGAGCCTTTGTTAAGACTAAAAAAGTATTAATGAATGTTGGAACATATCCTTGTGTATGGAATTTTAGTGAAGATGAATAAGATATCAGTAGTCTACGATTTAGTAAAAAATCATTTTAGTGCATATGGTAAATCATCACATGATTTTGAACATACCAAAAGAGTTTATAGGTTAGCATTGTTTATAGGCAAAAAAGAATCTGCTGACATAGAAATACTTTCATACGCATCATTATTACACGATATAGGAAGACATATGCAGGATGAAACCAAAGGAAGAATTTGTCATGCCGAATATGGTTGTGAGCTTGCTGGCGATATACTTAAAAACCTTGAAATAGAAGAAGAAAAAATAAGAAAAATACTAAATTGTATATTAAGGCATAGATCCAAGGGACATTTAATTCCACAAACAATAGAAGAAAAAATATTGTTTGATTCTGACAAAATAGATTCTATAGGTGCAACAGGCATAGGAAGAGCTTTTATGTTCGCTTCCGAGGTTGGAGCAGATCTTCATAATCCATACGTATCTATTGATGAAAGTTGTGCATATTCTAAGGATGATACTGCATATCGTGAATATTTGTTAACACTATCTAAAGTAAAAGATAGGGTTTTTACAAAAACAGCAAAAAAAATAGCAAAAAAAAGAAGCAGGTTTATGGATGAATTTTTCAAACAACTTAATAAGGAATTTGATCTTAAATTGTAATATCCATATCAAAAATTGAAATATTTCTTTTAAACGATAATTTAAAGATTTTCCATAATTATATAAAAAAACACAACTTACATATTTAAGAATGTGTTTTAGACTTATTATAAAAAGCTATGATTTTGCATGCAAATATTTAGAAAATGATATTATGCACAAACCGATTGAAAAGTTTTCACAAATGTATTATAAGATTCAATTAGATGATTTTAATCAGTTTATCAAAAAAATTGAATTCATTATGTATCATTCCAGATTAATTGAGGATTTATATTTAGAATTTGCAACAATATCAGATAATTCAGTAAAAATTAATAATGAAATTGCAAATATGTTAAATAAAGAGTACAAACAAATAATATTAACATACTTTAATTCTAACAACATAAAAGATATATCAAGCAAAACAGAGTTTCAAATTGATATTAACGAAAATTATAGTATAAAATTTTTAAATCATAACAATACTTTGCTTTTAAGCCTTAATGAATACAACCTTACTAAAAGAGACTATATGATAAACAAACAAGATAAAGAATTAAATTCGATACTAATAAATTATCTTTTCTATTTAATGGAGCTTGATAAAAATCAAGAACAGAAATTTTCAGTAATAGATCCACTATGCAATACTGGAAAATTAATCATAGAATGTTCTTTTTTTAACAAAGATATGGCAATTAATGTAAGAAACAGGCTCAATTTCCCTGTTTTTAAACTTTTTGGACATATTTGTGAGAATATTGTATTAAAAAACCATAATAATTATACAGGAATAGTTAACGATAATCAGGATTTTAAATGTTTTAGGGAAAATGTCAACTTTACAAATCAGAAAATCAAAATATCCAAATATGATCTTGATTGGCTTGATGTAAAATTCAAAAAAGGTGATCTTGATTATTGTATATCATATCTTAAATCCGATCTTGATAAAAAAAAAGTAAAAGAATTCTTTTATCAGGCAGAATTTATAACCAAAAAGACAATAGGAATAATTTCAGATTTTAAAATAGATGAAAAAATATTAAAAAAATACTCACTAAAAACAAAGATATTTGATGAAATAATTGTTTTTGATTCAACCTATTACATATATATTATAGTTCATTAAACCATCTATTTTTAAAAATCTAAAAAGAACTTATTAAGAATTTAAAAAAAACTTGTTTTTTTTTTATAGCTATTTGTTCTTACATACTCTTAAGAGGTTTTATATTAAAAATTTCAAATGCATCATCAAGTATTATTTTTATACATTTTAAAATTAATAAACGTCCATTTTTTAATTGTTCATCAGATTTTAATATATTTTCGTTTTGATAAAATTCATTAAACAGCTGACATAATCTAATCATATAATTTATAATAGAAGATGGTTTATATTTAATACAAGCATCAATTACTGTTTCAGGATATTCCTTTAACATTTTAACTATTGAATTTTCTAATTCACCAAAAAGTGAAAAATCAACATTTAGATTTGTTAATAGAATTTTATCATCTGATTTTTCTAATATTGAATTTATTCTTGCATAAGTATAAAGACAATAAGGCCCTGTTTCCCCTTCAAAACTTAAAGATTTTTCAATATCAAAATTAATATCAGATAAAGGATTTACCTTAAGCATATTAAAAGTTAATGCAGTATAAGCAATAGTTTCAGCTTTGCTATTAATATCATCCATATTCTTATTTTTAATTTTTAAATTAGTTAATGCCTTATCATTAATCATATCCAATATATCATCAGCACCAATTGTATTTCCAAGTCTTGAAGAAAATACATTACCATCTTTATCATATATCATTCCATAACCAAAATGATAATTTTTATTGCTATCTCCAAATCCTAAACTTTCAAGTATTTTAAACAATACTTCAAAATGATATCCTTGCTCATTTGCAACTATAAAAATATATTTATCAGCAGAAAAATCATTCATTTTTTGATATGCTAAATAAATATCCTGAGTCATATATATAGTTGTCCCATCCTTTCTTAACAAATATTTTTTACCATAAGTATCATCCTCAAAATCAAAATAGATAGAAGATCCTTCTCCTTTCTTAAACCCCTTTACTCCTTTTTTTACAGCACTCTCAATTATATCCTTTCCCTTATCATAAATGTCACTCTCAAAATATTCCTTATCAAACTTAGGTAATTTATATCTCTTATAAGTATCCTTATACCCTTCTAATACCCATGCAAGTATCTTATTCCATAAATCAAGAGTCTCCTTATCCTTTTTTTCCCATAAGACTAACATTTCCTGTGCCTTTTCATCAAGCTTCATTAAAGGATATTCTGTGTTTTTTTGCCCATATAAAACATACAAATCAGCAACAAAATGATCTGGTTTTTTATTCTCAGAGGTGGGGCTTTTATTATTTGCAAAAAGCTTGTATGCAAGCATCGTTTTACAAACAGCAATTCCCCTATCATTATTAAGATTTGCTCTTATCACATTATGTCCTGCTTTTTTAAGCATATTCGTTAAAGCATTTCCTAAAAGTATATTTCTTGAATGTCCTAAATGCAATGCTTTGTTAGTATTAGGCGATGGGTATTCAATCAATATTTTTTGAGTTTTATCTATTTTGATTTTATTCTTAAAAGAATTATCAATTATTTCATTTATAACAGACTCTGATTGTTTTGCATAATTTGCATAAAAATTTACAAATCCACCCATAACCTTTACATCACTTAGAAAATCAGGCAATTTTTTTAAGAACTCATTTGCTATTTCATTTGCTATATTTTGTGGTGATTCCTTTAAATCTTTTGACATTATAAAACAAGGAAGAGAAAAATCTCCATTTTCACTTTTTTTAGGTTTCTCAATAATGTCTAAAAGATTTATTCCAGACAAGTCATACTTAACATTTTGCAATAAAAAATCTACAATCTTTTCTTTCATTTATAAAATTACTAAAAAAAACATGTTTAAAAATGTTTGCTAAACAAAATTAACAATTAAAAATATATGAGGTTAGCCAGATTTGAACTGGCGATCTTTGCCAAGTCAGGGCAATGTCATAGCCACTAGACCATAACCTCACAACAGTAATTTAAAACATTACAAGATTTATAAATTTTTTTAAAAAAACGTTCCGTTCATCCTGCGGATGTTAAGAAGTGGATGTTCAGATAAGGCTGTTTTTAAAACGAACAGTGAAACGAGCAGTCATACTAGGGTTTTAACATTCACGAATATATGAAGTTTCTGTAGCAAAACGGAAGAAATTTGGGAGAGTACTGCAAGTCAGAACCATATATTCGGTGTTAGTTAGGAGCTCTGAAAGAGCGAATAGGGGTAAAACGACCGCTAGTTCTGATATTTTTACGAACGAAGTGAGAGTAACTAAAAAGGGTTTGGGGTTTTGCGATAGCCAATTTGAAATATTTGAAAATTAATTTTAAATAATGTATGGAATTATATCTGAAGCTAATTCTTCTGGTTTTTTTTTAGTTGTATCTATTGATATAACATTTTCAAATTCTAATTGTACTTTTTGCATTATTTGATCAAACAGTTCCATTCTTCTTTTATGTTCATCTTTTGTTTGTAAGGAAAGACTATCATCATTACCATTTAATTCTCTTTTATTATATCTCCTAAGCCTTTCTTCAAAAGAACATCTAAAATAAAAAAAATTCTCAACTTCTCTAAATGTATATAAAGGTAACCTATTAATTAAACTTTTAGAAGAAGAATATAACAAACCATAAAACATAACTGAGGGATAATATCTATCCTGCAGTATTATCTGATTTTCTTTTTTTATTGGCAACCATTTATCTTGCGTTAATAAATAAGTGTAATATAAATCTTTTTCAAATCTACTCATGGAATTTTCGATTTGACCTTTTAGAATATCATTTGTACACAATGCACCTTTATTTGTACCTACATTATAATTTAATTCTCTTAATTTATAATCTAAAATCTCAATAGCCTTTGATTTCCCTGATAGGTCTAAACCTTCAAAAACGAAAATTCTACTCATAATTTATGAAAGAATGATTAATTAAAAAAAGTATTCATTACTTATTAATAGAAAAACTATTAAATTAAAAAAATTCTAAATATATAATGAAGAAGATATCAATAGCAATACCTATTTATAATGAAGAAAAAAACTTAGAAAAATGTATTATATCATTAAATAATGAAATACAAAAATTGGATATAACTGTTAAAACTTATCTTTGTTTAAATGGGTGTGAAGATGATAGTGAAAATATCGCAAAAAAAACAAAAGATTTGTTTCCAAATCTTAATATTGTCATAATTAAATCAGAAAAAGGAAAACTTAATGCTCAAGAAAAGATTATAAGTAAAATAAATGATAATTATCCAATAATCTTTATGGACTCAGACATCGAATTAAAAAATAATGTTATAAAAATAATATTAGATGAATTAAATAATAATAAAGAATTAATTGCTGTTGGAGCTTTTCCTATTGCTAAAAAATATCAAGGACTAAATATTTGGAAAATATTTTTAGATAGGGTATTAAATATTCGTTCAAGATTCCCTCAGGCAGAAATAAGCAAATTTGATGTTACAAATCATCATAAACTTGCAGTAGATAATCCTCAAAGTATAAATACTAATCCAAATCATGAATCAAAATCAAAAGTTTTTTTTCATGGAAGATTATTTGTATTAAAATCTAAAAGATATTGGAATAAACCTAAAAAAGCAGGAATTGTGGGTGATGATTCTTATCTCCCAGATTACATAATTTATAATTATGGAATAAATCGAATCAGGATTAGGTATGATTCTATTGTATATTTCATACCCCACACATCTATAATAAATCATTACAAAGCTTATAAAAGAATATATTTTGATTTGAAAAATTTAGAAAAGAATTATCCTGAATTTAAAGAAATTAGAAAAAAATCTCAATTAACACTTGATTGGGATTATATTAATGAACTGAGAATTATAGACAGAATATTTTTTTATATATTTTCTACTATTAGATATTTAGAAAAATTAATATTCAATTTAACTAAGGAAAAGTGTCCTGAAGAACTTTGGTACTATAAAAAAAAATAAAGAATAATGGCATTGGGACAGAAAAGTTTAATCCTTTAGGATTATAACAATTGTCCCTCTTTCCAATATATTTTTTTTGCCATCTATTTTAGCACCATTTCCATATGGAGTAACTCTTCTTTCAAAAATTTCCTCTAAATCCTCTTGGATGTTAAGTTTACCATTTATTTCAGCAGTTATTTTTCTAACAATACTAGTATATACCTGTAAACACTTATAACTTTTCGGTACATAATATATTATGATAACAAATAAAAAATTAAAAAAGGTAATTTTGACATTAAATTCTCAAATTAATTTTTATAAAGAATTTAATTTGAGAGATAATAAACGAAATTGGAAAACTTATGAAGAAGAACTTCATCATAGGATAAGGTATGCAATCTTAGGTTATGGGCATTATATTGATAAAGCAATTGAAAAACTTTCAATTACTAAAACTGAAACACGAGGATGTAAACCTAAATTATCATTAAAACAAAAAGTAATATTACTTTTACTTAAACAATTAATTGGTAAAAGTAATAGAGAAATGTCTTTACTATGTCTTTTATTTGAGGCATTAACTGGAGTTTATATTAGTTATAAAACAATTGAAAGACTTTATTCTGATGATGAAGTATTTTTGATTTTGCATAATATGCAATCTTTGTTTATGACAAAGATTAGTTTAACTAAAATATCTGCTTGTGGTGATTGAACAGGTTATTCTTTAATAATTTCTAAACATTATGCCTCTGAAGCTCAAAAATCAAAAGACAATGTTAAAGAAGCTAGAGGTCAAGAAGTAAAAACTAAAAAAAGAAAACAATGTTTTGTATATGCTTTTAAATTAATGGACATTAAAAGTAGATTATATTTAGCTTATGGAACAAGTTTTAAAAGTGAACAAAAAGCTTATGATAAAGCTATTCAAATGGCTTTAGAACTAAAGATATCAATAGAAGATATTAGATTAGATAGATATTATAGTAAACAAATTTTTGTTAAAAACCTAAGTGAATCTTTAGCTGGAATTAAGTTCTATTTAATTCCAAAATCTAATGCAACAATTAAAGGTTGTTTAATTTGCATAATATGCTTAAAGGTTTTTGTTTAAATACACAACTATCTTTCAGAATATTTTCTAAGAAATAATTCTGAAAGTGGCTTTTTTGAAGATAAAAGAAGATTTGGTTGGAAAATTTTACAAAAGAGAATAGACAGAGTAGATACTGCAATATTTACAAAATTAATTTGGCACAATCTATTTTGGTTGGGAGGTGTTAAATAATTTTGTCCCAATGCCAAGAACATCGATACATTCTTAAAGTTTTAAATTTCAATATATTTATTTTATGGTTTTTGAAAAAGGAATTTGGAATGAACAAGAATATATTAGTTATTGGATTGAAACAGAGGATTATAAAAAATTTGATAATATTAGACAAGTTTCAGCAATATGTATTAATGATTTAGGAGAGATTCTATTAATTAAAAATCCTAAGAAAAATACTTGGAGTCTACCTGGAGGAACTCCTGAAGGAGACGAAACTGTTGAAGAAACATTAATTAGGGAAGTTGATGAAGAAGCTTCTTGTGATATTGAAATTATTTCATTACTTGGAGTTATAGAAGTTAATTTCCCAAATAATCCCAATAAAAATGAGGGGGAAATCTTTCATCAATTAAGATTTTTAGCAAAAATTAAGAATATAAAAAAGCAAACTATTGACCCAGATAAAGGAATAATATTAGATAGAATTTTTGTTAAACCTGAAATTTTTTTAAAGTTTATTCCTTGGACAAAAATAATTGGCAAAGAAATTTTATATTCTACATTAAAAAAATTAAAATGAATGAAGCAGAATATGTGAAAAAATATTTTAGAAAGGAAAATTCTATAGCAAATTGGTGGGATCCAACAGAAGGAGACTTAAAACATATATATCTTAAAGAAATAGAAATAATTAAGAAATATTTATTCAAAGATAAAAAAATTAAAACTAAGGCTGGTTTAGAATTATCTATTGGAAAAGGTAGATTAGGACTTAATATTTATAGTTTATTTCAAAAATATTTAGGAACAGACATATCCAATCAAATGTTAAAAATAACAAAAAAGCAAGATAATAAAATAAAATTAAAAAAAATAGATTCTGAAAATTTATCAACTATCAACAATGAGACTTATGACTATGTTTTTTGTCTTGCTGCATTAGTTCACTATCCAAATCCAGATTTAGCTATAAACGAAATTTCTAGAGTATTAAAGAAAGGAGGAATCTCTATAATTTCTGTTGATAATAATATTAGTATAAAAAGATTGTTTAAATCTTGGGTAACTAAAAAAAATCTTAAAATTAATTCTAAGTTCAAACCACAAGGGAATAGCATTTTTCAAGTATATTCTAAAAAAGAATTAAAAAATATGTTCAAACAAAATAATTTGAAAATAGAAAAAATAATTTATTTAGGTATGATTCCTGCAATTCAATATCAAACTTCAAATTACAAAAACAAATATTTAATTAGTCCTGAAGTCTCATATAAATTAAGGAGAATTAGTTTTTTAATTGATAAAATTCCTATTATAAATAGAGTTGCAAATTATCAAATTTTTATTCTTAAAAAATGACTAATTTTTATTTATTTCATTAAAAACCCAAAACCCGTATTTATTTAAAAATATCAGAATTGCAACTAACATTCAGGGTTTAGGAAAGTTTCGACCAACGAAAGAAATTTGGGAGAGAGAGGGCGAACTCTTAAGCCAGTGTTATGTTTGGGTGAGCGATAGTAAAAGTGCAACGTCCCCGACTGACTGAAAAGAAGGAGAGTAAATTTTTGCCCCCGTTTTTTTCGATTATTTCTTATAAATTTGTTTACGATGGTCCATTTCTAAAACTAAAATACGCAACTCATTATCTTTAATATCAACAATTACTCTTAATTCTCCAACCCTCAATCTAAAATAAGGATTTCCAACTAATTTCTTCACATGACTATGAGGTCTAATTCGACACCTCTCTAAAGAATGAAGAATTCTTTCTTGCAAATCTCTATCAAACTTTTTAAGTTGCTTCTTTGCCTTTTCAGTATAAATTAAATTGTACATTTACAAACCTAACTCTTTTTTAATTTCATCATGAGTATAAACTCTACCATGTTTAATATCTTCTTCTGCTTCATGAATATTCTTTATAGCTTGTTCTGATAATTCCATAGTATCTTCTACTAGGTCCCAAATAACTTCCTCATAAGTCTCTTTATCATATAATTTTCTTTTGGCAAGAAGATCACGAAGTTCATCACTAATTTGTATTGTTGTTGTCATAGTATGCTATAGGCGACTATAATATATAAATCTATCGATTTTTTAAGGGGGCAACAATTTATTGAATATAATTTTCATCTATAAAAATATATTTTCTTGGTTCAAACTGAGTAAACATTTCTTCACGAGTTTTAAATACATTTTTTGTATATTTCAAAAATTTTATCTAAATATTTTTTTTCTGAAAAAATAGGACCATGAATTGTTTTCAATTCTGATTTTTTATAAAAAGCTATTAATAAATTGGTAATATCAGAAAAACCCATAAAAATCTTAGGATTATTTTTTATTACATCATAATTTATTTTTTCCAAAATTTCATTACAAGAAAATCCTCCTTTAAGAGTTAATATTACTTTTATACTTTTATCTGAAAAATATTTTTCAATATCTTCTATTTTATCTTTATTATCCTGTACTAGTATATTATCAGAATGAACAGCAAAATATCCAGCCTCACTAATTAGTTTAGATATTTCCTCTATATCTTTTTGAGATTTAGGATTGCCTGATGGTGCAATAAGTGCAATTTTATCTCCTTTAATTAATGGTTCTATATTAATCATCTTTAAATATTTCTATTATATTTTATATCGAGTAGTTCGTATTAAGAAGTTTGAAACAAAAACTATCAAAGCAAATTAACTGAGCAAGTATTTATCTTTCAATAATTGTTCTGTATATCAAAGGCATTTTGCCAAAAATAGTAGATTATTTTATTGACTTTTGAAGATATTTTTTTTACTTATTTGAATTGACACTATTAATCATCAAAATCATGCCCAACTCAATTAAAGCTATAGGAAATATTATATGTATATTAAATTTTAAAACTTCCAAATTATGCATAAGAAAAATTATTCCTAAAGTAATTATAAAAATTGGGAAAAATCTTATTTTCATTTGTAATAACCTCCATTTATTTTTGAAATACCACTTTCAAATGTTATAAGAATATCTTCTTCTCCTTTTGAATAATTATCAAAATTATAATAAATATTACCAATTTTCTTAAAATCCAAAGGTAAATTTACATCAATCAATTCAGAATCTTTTAGATCTATTACAATTTTTCTATCATCTTTAAAATACATGTTAAAAGTACTAAAACCACTATTAATATGGATATCGTGATTATCATTAGTATATATTGTATATGAGGATAATCCACTATTAAGTTCTACATAATCAACATTAAGATTTCTAAAATCAATAAATAAATTTGACAATGCAGAATCTATTATTAGTGTTGTATTGACATTTTTGTTAAGTTTTAAATCAAAATCAAATAATGTTTTTCTATCTATAAAATATTTTGAAACATCATATGTATTATCAGAATTATCCTGTTTTATTGTTATTTCCACATCTTTATCTTTTGATTTGTTTACAATATTAACACTATCAATTCTGGCAGAATAATATGTCATTTCTGATTTATTATCATAAATGTTTTCTGAGATATTCACATTGCCAACAAAATGACTTATTTTGTATATTATTTTATTTGGCTCTTCAAAATTAAACGAAATATTGTTATATCCACCCTCAACATATGCTGAACCATCATATCTTATGCTGTTTCCAATGCCAAAAGAAAAATACATAACTATTGATAAAATAAGTAAAAAAAAACCATATTTCTTTTTATCTGTAAGTATTAAAACGCCTGCAAGTATTATTAATATTGGAAACAGATAATTTACATATTTCATATCAACAATAAAAAAATGATTTAAAATATTTAATCCTAAAACATTAAAAAGCATAATCATGCCTAAAACTAATACCAAAAAGCCAACTACAAATGTCGTTGTATTGATTTTTAATCCCATTTTATTTTTTTAACAATAATATTAAACCTATAGATATTACAAGTAAAGGCCAAAAAATCCTATCCATAAAATTGAAAAAGAACTGTCTTATAAGAAATAATAATCCTATAACAATTATTATTATTCCTATAACATTACTTTTATCATTTTTTTTCTTTTTATTATCTATGCTCTTAATTATTTTCTTTGATGCTGACTCAACTCTCTCTTCTATTGGTGTTTTTTTTTTGCCCTTATCCTCTTCTCTTTCAGGCATAAGTATCCACAATATAATATATATTATAAGTCCTACTCCATCAAAAAATATTAATAAAAGCATTATTAATCTAATCCATATAGGATCTATTTCAAAGTATTCACCAATACCTGCACATACTCCTGCAATTTTTTTATTATCACAAGAACGACTCAATTTTTTCATATTTTCATGAACCATAACTATATATTATTAAATACTGATTTATAAACAATATGAAGTTAAACTCCATAAAACTATTTAAATAAATGATGTAATATATTTCTATGATAGACTCAATAATTGATAAATTAATCTTTTTTATACCTGTATTGACATCAGCTATTGCATTTATGATATTTAATAATACGCATAAAATGTATATAATAAGTAAATATGAAGGGTTAAAAATATTTAGTCTTGCATTCTTATTATTTGGTATTGAAAATTTTTCAAGATTTTTTCTTTATTATATGATTCCAAAATTATCAATACTTAGTTCTAATTTATACAATACAATTAAATTAGTCAGTTACATTTCATTAATATCTTCACTTTTATATCTTTCATATAGTCTTACATGGAAAAACTTTTCAACAAAAAAAAAGGATGTATCTTTTAAAATTATTCTACTTTTCATAGTTTCAATATTAGTTGCAATAATAGGATTATTTAATTCATTTATACTATATTTCATTGCATTTTGCATTTTTTCATATACATTGTTTTTGCTCTACAACAAGTACATAATGCTCAAGTTGCAAAAAAACGAAAGAAAATACATAAAACTATATTTTTTTGTCCTTGTATTAACATTTTTGTCATACATCTCAAACATTGTATTTCGTTTCATACCTTATTTAAGATGGTATGTTAATTCAGTTATATTTTTTGTTTTTATAATACTTTATGCAGGAACAGTAAAAACTACATTTAAGAACTCGTAAGATGGCAAAAAAAAGAGAAAGGTTGGATCTTATTTATGACATATTACTTGTCATAAGGAATAATTCAAGTCAAATAAGGCCCACAAAACTTTTACAGTCATCCAACCTTTCATCATTAATGTTTAAAGAATACATACAAGAACTATTAGAAAAAGAATTTGTAGAAGAATTATCAATTAAACACATAAAACACTACAGGTTAACGCAAAAAGGAAACACATTCATAGATAAATACAAAGAAATCAAACTTGTTATTGAAAATTTTGGTTTATAAAGTATTCATAATTTCAGCCATTTTTATAGCACTTTCTTTGCTTTTAAAAACCATAAGGAACAAATTTCTATGACAAAAAACTGAATCACTTATGCCTGTCTTCTTAGATAATTCATCATCCTTTAATCCTGCAAATTCCTTTGGAAATTCTTTTTTTACATCGAAACTATCTTTTCTAAATGGTACTGCCTGAATATGCCAATTACTGTTTGATGTAGACTCATATATTACAAAATCAATTTTCGCATTATTGTCTATCAAATAGCTTTTCCATGGACAAGGTTTATTTAATACTAGGTAGTTCTTTTTATTTTTTTCAAGTGCAATTTTAAGCATTTTTCCTGCCTTAGAGTATCCTTTAGCCTTTTTTATTTCAATTTTTAGAATTTGTTTTGCAAATTTTACAGCAGTAAAAAATTTTTTATCAAAATCCTGTTTTTTATCCTGCCAATCAGGAGTAAAAGAAGTTATTAACATCGATAATGTGTAAGGAGATGCTATTTCACTCTTATAAACTTTAAATCCATTATCATCAGCATCAATACATTGTATTATTTTTTCATCAATATACTTAAACTCTTCTGTGTTATCAACAAGTTTATTCCAAAAGTGTTTCCATATAAGTCCAACAGAGGCATATGGAATTCCATTTTCCCTAAAACCAGCACCATCTATTTGGTGATGGTCAAAATCATTAGTTAAAGGATCATATTTTAAACCTATATCAACACGCAAATCAGCTTTTTTAATAATTTTTTCATCCCTTGTTCTTATTATTTGAACCTTTGGATATATCATCTGCAAAATAGCAACAGCAAAAACATCATCAGCATGAAAATTACCATTATGAACAACAACTGTATTTATCATAAAAATGATAATACATATTTTATTAAAAGGCTTTTGCTGATTTTTCAAATAATAGAGGGTTGTAAAAAACCTATAAAACAAAAATCGCAAAATTTGAGTTATTCCTATGAATAAATGATGGTGTATTTATCACTTAATTTTTTTTACTGCAATTTTGATCATTCCTTTGAATATTAAAGCACAGAGCAGTGAAGTATCCAAAGGAATAAATTTGGAATTGAACTTGTTCAATTAGGGCTTATAAGGGTTTTTTGATAACACTCTTCTGAGAATTTTTTGGGTTTTTTTAAAATTCTCAATATTTAAAAAATTAACAAAAAAAAGAATTTTAAACAACCTTGTTTTAAATAAAATTGAATTCTTTTAATATTTTTGGAATTAAACCATTATACATTCCAAACAAATCTTTATTTTCATCACAATATCTTTGTATTGTTTCTAAATTCACCCAATCAATTTTTCGGATTTCTTTGCCATCAGGCTTAACATCTGAAAATTTTCCTACAAACTTTGCAATAACAAAATATTGTTCTTGTCCTCTTGCTTGTTTCCTTTGAACAAGTTCCATATTATGCCAATCGTACTTATGAGAAAATTTGCTAATACCTATAATCTTAATTTTATCAGAGCAAACTTCTTCTAAAAATTCTCTTCTAGCACCAACTTCAAGATTTTCATTTTCATCTAAGCCACCTTGAGGAAACTTCCACCAATCCTCTTCAAATTCATGCTTATTAACTAACAAAAATTTGTCATCTTTAAATGCTATAATGGCAACATTTTTTCTGTAAGGTAAAGAATTAACATCCATAAATATATTTCAATTTATTACATTTAATAAGTTTTTTGAATTATAGGTCAAAATCTTCAATAAATCTTTGTATCAATTTATATTTATCCAAATATTCAAATCCCTTGCTTGTTAATGTATAATATTTTTTTTTCTTTTTATCCTCAATTATTTTAATAAATTCTTTTTGTATTATCTCTGATTCATATTCTGAAAATGAACGAAAAGATAAATTTGAAAATCTTAAAAGAGGTGTTGCTCTTATAGAATTATTATGTTCTCGTATTATTTTTAATATATCATATATTACCTTTAATTTATCCCTTTTTAAAGTTTTATTATTCATTTTAACTTTTTATTAACCAAATATGCCATGTAAAGAAAAATTAAAGATCTTAAAATATCATTTATTATGTTACCTCTTACATAAATATTAGTAAATATTCTACCAACAAAACTTACAAGCCAAGATGAAAAAACTAGTATGTATATTATGTATATTAAAGAAAAGTGTTTTTTTTTGTCCTTATATAACTTTATGATACTTATTATACCCAATATTATTATAAGTATTGTAGAATATATAATCATAAAAAACTTTGATTCAAAAAAAATTCCTAAAATAAATATAAAAAGTGATCCAAAGTAGATATATTTTTCATTGATTTCATCAGAAAACATACTTGATATTAAGAAAAGAATCCCTGTAAGATATATCCATGAATATACTTCAAACAAAAAAAAATTTTCCAATATTCTTGTTTTAAATATCATATTCTTAAGCATTGAATGCAAAATGAGAAAAGAATGCGAAATTGCAAAACACATAAAACCGTATCTGAAATATTTTATCCCTTTATGTTCTGAGAGTTCATATATTTTTTTTGTTTTAGAATAAATATACAAAGAAGATAACACAATTAACACAAGAAATAAAATCTCCAAAGCTCCACAGTATGGAATAAATCTGTTTGGTGCTGGCATATATGGCTTTAACATGTAAGGTTTCATTTTTTTAATTAAATTAATTATTTTTTATTTTACTTTGTTTATAAACAAGATGGATTATTGATACATTAATCCCTTCTTAGTGCTTCAACAGGATTTAATTTTGATGCATTAATTGCAGGAATAAATCCACTAATCATTCCAACCATTATAGCAACAGCTAATGTCATAAACACTATTTTTATACTTATAACGCTTGTAAGCCCTATTGCTGTTAGCACAAACGATAATATATATCCAAACATAACACCTATTGCACCCCCAACAAGGCCTATAAATCCTGCATTCAATAAAAATATAATAAGTATATCTTCATTTCTTGCACCAATAGATTTCATTATACCTATGTCTTTTGTTTTCTCAAGTACTGCTGTAAACATAGTATTTGCTATACCTACAGCTCCAACAATAAGAGATACAGAAGCTATTGCAGTAAGAAAAGTTGTAAGAGTGCTAGTCATTTCCTCTCGCATACTATTGGATTGTGAGTTTGTTCTTATTGAAAAATCCTGTTTATCTTTATTAAGATTTCTTGATCTTAAAAGCTTAGTTTGTATCTCTGATTCTGTTTCATTTAACTTATCTGCATCTTTTATCTTAACTATTATAGAACCATATTCCCCTTTCGTTGAATCCTTAAGTACTTCAAAAGCTGCATCTATTGGCATTATGATTGCTCTTGAATTGGCTTCATCAATTATTCCAACAACTCTAAAATTTCTTCCTTCTATTGTAAGTAATTGACCAACTTTAATCTCTTTTTCAAAAAAACTACTTGCAAGTTGTTTACCTATTAATATAACATTTGAATCTGAAGCACTTAGCATTCTACCATCGCTTATTTTAGTTGATGTTATTTGAGCATATACTTTTTGATTTACCCCAGTAACTGTAAATTTCCCTTTTTCACCAAGATATGTAAGATCTACCTGTCCGCTTATCTGTGTATTTATAAGAGCAACATTATTTATGCCTCTAAGTGCCTGAACATCTTTATCAGTAAGTGGTTTTTGAGAACTTGATGAAGAAGAACTTTCCCTAAAAGGATTTTCTCTATTTTGTCCTTGTGAAAAACCTTGTGCTCTTGAATAACCTGGTGTTATAGTTATGATATCAGCTTCTAATGTTCCCATATTATCCATCATCTGTTGATTCATGCCACTACCAATTCCAACAATACTTATAACAGATGCAACACCTATAACTATTCCAAGAATTGTAAGCCAAGATCTTAGTTTTGCATGAAAAACCATGTTCAATGCCATCATAAAGCTTTTTTTAAATTTCATTTGCGTATAGTATATATAATAACTTCATATAAAAGTTAATTTTGATTTTTTAATTTTTTTTTTCTTATTATTTTTTTTGTAACTCTATATGTAACAAGTAAAACAACAGATCCAATTAACAAATATACAGTATAAGTAAACCATTTTTTTAAAGTACTCATTCCTGTCTGCAAACCACTCATAGGATTATTATTTCTTGTATTGCCAGTTATTTGTTGTGTACTGCTTCTCAAAGAACTTTGATTTTGCAAATAACCACCAACTTCTTGCGATTTAGTGTTCATTTTGATCTTTTTGTATTCACTAATCCTATTTCCTGATGTATCAGTATAATCAATTCTTAAAAGAAGATCAGATGATGAAGTTTTATCAAACACAAATGAAAAAGTAGTATAATCACCTTTATTAAGATTTCCTATCATCTCAGAAGATTTCCCATTTGCAATCCAAGTAGAAGAATTATCAATAAAAACCCTTACAGCTGTTGCATCATTTGCACCAATATTAGAAACAGTAAAGATATAATCAGTACCTGACTGTTCATCATATGTTAAATCAAATTCAGTATCACCTCCAACATATATTCCTGCAATTGAGGTTTCTTTATTTGTTTCTGATGTTTTATGATTCTTATATATAATGCTCAATTTCAATTTGTAAAGATCAGCTGATACAGCAGAACTTGCACTTATTGCAAAAGTCACATTTTTTTGTTCTCCTATATTAAGCCTTTCAACAAACATCCTATTATCACCATTAACAGGTAAAAGAACCGCATTATCATTTTCCCATTCAAACTCTATATTTTGCAAATCACTGCTTCCAACATTCTTTATTGTAAATGTTATTTCATCTATAGCACCTGGTTTTATAGAGTTTTTATCTATTGAGATAACATCTATATTATTATCTGATGCTATTGATACAGGAATTTTATGTTCATAAACAATATTTCCTCTTACTTCTTTTACAATTAGTTCATAATTGCCAGATTTAGCGTTAGAATCTATCTGAAGCTTAATTTTCTTAGTACTTAAATACGAAGAATCAGAATAGACATTTCCAAGCTGTATATAACTTTCTGAAATAACTGTAAAAGGATACATGTCCTCTATTCTAAAATAAGTATTCTGATCTAAATTCATGACTCCATAACCAGCATTCTTTAAAGATAAAGCAATTTCAACAATATCTCCAGCATATGCTGGATCAGGATTCTGATTTAAAAGATTTACATCAAGATGTACAAGATCATTCATATCGCTTACAGCTGAATATGCATTTACACAAAATACCCCAATTAATACTAACATTAACATCAATTTCAAATTTATGTTTTTTATCATTTTCATTTTAAATTTTTATAATCTTTTATTATTTCTCCATCTTTTAACTCTATTATTCTTGATGCATACTCTGCTATATGCAGATCATGAGTTATCATTATTATTGTTTTTTTTTCATTTTTCCACAAATTTACAAGAATAGAAAGTATTTGATTTCCTGTTTTTGAATCCAATGCTCCTGTTGGTTCATCAGCAAGTATGATTTTAGGATTTACAGCCAAACATCTTGCAATTGATACCCTTTGCTGTTGTCCTCCAGATAATTGATATGGATAATTTTTTTTCTTATCCTCTAAATTGACCATCTTAAATATATCATCAACTCTTTTATCTGCCAATTCTTCATCATACTCCTGAAAATCAAGAGGCAATTTTACATTATTAAAAGCACTAAGGGTTGATATAAGATTGTACTGTTGAAAAACAAAACCAACATTTTTGCCTCTATGAGTTGCAAGATCTGATTCTAAAAGATCTCTTATATTTTTTCCATCAAGATAAACATCTCCTAATGAAGGTCTGTCAAGACAGCCAATTATATTCATTATTGTTGATTTTCCGGAACCAGAAGATCCTATAATTGCAATAAATTCATTATCAAGAACTTCAAGGTTTATATTTTTTAAAGCAGTTACCTCAACTTCTCCCATTTTATAAATTTTAGAGACATTAACAAGCCTTATTACCGGATTTTTTTTAGATTGCATTTTTATGAAATATTTTCTCTTGTAAAAATATTTCATTTAGGATAATATATAAAGAAAATGGATTAACAGTCTATGTACTACTTACAAATAAATAAAACTTTTCAATAATTAAAAATTTTGTCTTTTGTTGCAAAATCAACTATTGTTTTTGTTGCTTGCTTTAAAGATCTCTTATCAACATAGATTGCCTTTTTGCCTTGTAAAAATGCAATCTCACTCTGATTATACCAAAAAAGAGATAGAATATATGCATCCTTAAGGCTATTAGCTTCATCAACAGTTAATGATGTCATAGAATTTTGAGTGCACCAATCAATACGATCAGGGATATTATTTGGAAGATCTTTTAACAATCTATAACCATCACTTATATCACAATCCCTTAAAAGCCTACAAAAATCCAAAGCAAAAGCATATTGTACAGTTCTTAGATGAGAACATTTTGTTGAACTTATATCTCTATTTTGACCATCATAATACAATATTCCCTTCTTAATATCAAAAATTCTCTCATCCTCTCTTTTAAGAAAAGATCTATGATTATTTTTTCTTGCACCAAACCTTTCCCTTAATATTTTTCCACTACCATTTGATTTTAAATCTTTAATAAATTTAGAATATAATTCTTCTAAAATACTTTCATTACCATACATAAAAAAATTATCAAGCACTCTTGTAGGATAACATGCTAATGGATTATTTGTATATAAAATCAAATTATCCTCTAGTAAATTTTTTGTTTCAATATTTGCGGAAAAACAAGCAGAATAATCACTTAATTGCCTTTCTAACTCTGATTTTAACATTTCAATAACACTTCTATCGCCATTATTACACAATATAAGCTCAATTGCAGAAAGACAACTTTTCTCAAGCCTTCCATCACTTCCAGTAACATAAATACATACATTATCAGGAAACGAAAAAATACTTGATTTTAAACAATTATCAATTATACTTTCTGCAAGATCAAGAGCAAGAAGGTTTCTATTTTTTAACCTTACAACATATTCATCATTTCTATCAGGATTCTGAATTATCATTTTTATAACAAAATTATTTTTTATAAATAATTAATTGGAAGAACATCTAAACCTTTTTGATTCTTCCTTTTTGTATCTTGAAATTATTCCATAAACTATAGGATAGACCAAATTGGTATATCTTGTTGGACTTATACCTTTAATATTTATTCCTGAAAGATATATAAGAGCTCTTACAGATTCTTCTTGTTCAATAGGATTCATAGTATTATTCCCAATAACAGAAAGTATTCCATTTATACTTTTTAAACCAAGACCAGACTCTTTTAGTTCTTTCTCTAATGAATTAATTACCACTATTCAAAGATAAAAAAGAAATTATTTTATAAAGATTACTATTTATAACACAAATTAAATATTTTTTATGTGAGATTTTCTTCATGTGTTAAGTAAGTGTTATTTTATTCTTTAATAAAAAAACTTTAAAAATCAGTCAATACTTTCTATTTCTTCGTTTATTTCTTTATAGATTAACGGTTTAAAGATTGTGTGATATCTATAAGAAATTACCAAACTTATGATATAAAATGAAAGCAATAAAAATAAAAATTATGTTAATCGGTGTGATAATGATAAGTTTTTTAGTAACTTTTTTCATGGTTAACGGATATATGGATTCAGGAAGAAAAACATTTAAATTCACTAATTTAGAAGTATTATCAAATAATATAAAAATTGATGAATTAAATCGTTTCAATATTTATGAAGGTATTAGTGAAAAAAATGCAATATCATATATAAATCTTAAAATCACAAATGAAGAATATTTTATATTAAATAGATTCGATGAATACAAAATCATATTTGATGTTGATTTTTTAAAAACTCAGAAAAATGGAAAAAACAACATGTTTATAGGTTTTTTTGATCCTGATTTATCAGTACGTAATAACATTAATTTTCTTGAATTAATAATTGATGAAAATAACATAAATGCTTTACATATGGGTAAAAGAAAAACAGACCTTAGAGTAAAATCAGCAACTATTGATGATCAGGCAAACAACATAAAATTAATATATGATATAAACAATAAAGATAAGACAATAGACATAACACTTAATATTAACAATAAGTCCCAAACAATTCACAATATAAGCATTGATGAAGAATTTAAGAATGATTTTGACATGAACAATTTTTGGTTTTCCGTAACAGGAACAGATTTGGGAATTTTTAGAATAAATGAAATATCTGTTGAATATTAATATAAAAATAAAATCCCAAAAGTCATGTTAAAGTAATTATATTAATATGTTTCATACCATAAAAGGGGTATATTCTTGAATATTTTGAATTTTGAAAAAATGTTTATAAAAAAAATATTTTTTTTATTATATTTAAATTTCAATTTTTTTAGTTGAGTTTGATACTCTTTTTTACAAACAACATTATTTGACTTATAACTTTTTTTAATTTCTATTTTTTTCTTATAATTCATATCACAGAAATGGAGAGAAATTTAACAAAAAACAAAAATTTAAGGTTTAATTAGAGATTTAAGATAAATTTAATTTAAAATATTATATTTGTTTTGAGTCTTCAATAATATCTTTTAAATTTTCTAAGAATTCCTCTGCAATTTGTTTTAAATACTTTATTAGTTTATTGGTGAAATTAAAAAAATCCATTTGATCAAATTTGATTAAAGATAGATTATAAATATCGTCTAAATCAACTATAATTTCTTCATTTATAAAATTTTGAATATTATTTATGGTTTTTTCAAATTCAAATGGAGATGATTTTAATTTTTGAAATATATCTTCTTTTTTTTGATTAAATATATTATTTTTTTTATCTATTAAATACAAATCAAAAACATCCCTTGGTTTAAATTGTTCTCTTGTAATTGTTGCTCGAATCTTCTCGAGTATAATTTCTTCTATTGAATATATTTGTAATATTGGTTTTTCAAGATCATAATTTATAATTTTTTTTAAAAGTTCTAGGTTTTTAATCTTGAAATCAATGATATTATTTATTTCTTCTCTTTGTGGCAAATTTATCAAATCTTCAACAAATGAAATCTCAAATTTAATTTTATCTTCTTTTTTTGTTATCTGAGAAATATAATATAAATTAATAATATAAAGTGACCTAGAATTTCTTTGAATTATATATTTTGTATTATTTCTATCATTTTGAAAATCTAATTTTGAGATTTTCGCAATTTTATCAATTTCATTAATAATTGAAATAATTCTATTTTTAATTTCAGTTTCAATTCTTTTAGTTTTTATTTTTCTAATAATATTTGAATCTTGATGAATAAAATCTAAATCTTCACTAATTCTATGATATTTTAAATAATTTTTTGTTAAAAGAGTTCCACCTTTAAAGATTAGTTTGTCTAAATTTGGAGTATTTTCTTTTGCCCAATTAGATAAAAATAACGAAAGAATATAATCTTTTTCAATTAAATCCTCTGTAATACTAATTTCTTGTTCTTCTTTTATTTTTGACAAATATATTTTAAAATCTTTATTATTCATTTTCTTTTATTTTCTCTTGAAAGTTTTTAGGATATATTTTTGAAATTTCAATAACTTTGGTTTTATCTATTTTTTCAATTAATTCTATTGGAGGAGCTTTTTTAAAATAAATATAATCTAAATAAATCTTCTCATTAATACCAATATTTTGAGTAATCCTATTTTTAGTTTTATTTTTAATATAATTATTTATATAATTTGATTTGATTTTTTTAAATTCAAATTGATTTTTTAAGATTTTACATTTTCTTGAAAATTTATTATTAATAATTGTAACTGTTTTATGTGCTTGCCATAAAATGTTATTTAATTCTAAACCTTTTTCTAAAGAAATATACCATTTCACATTTGATTTATTTAAAGCTCCAAATACTAATTCTATATCAAAATAATTAAGTATATTAGTTTTTCGTTCATTTTCGGATAAAATATAATAATATTTGTTGAAAATTGCTTTTATTTTTCTATTTTCTCTTAATTTTTTCAAATAAATTTCAGGTTTGTCTTGTATTACATTACGAATTATATTTAATAATACTTTTTTTGAAACGATCTTCTCTTCTAAATTATCTAATTTTAAGTATAAGATATCGATATTTTTCATTTTTATTATATTAATAATGTTTTTTATTTATAAATATATTGTTTTATATTATTGATTATTTTCAATAATTTGAAATAAACATTTATAATTCTCCTTCAAATGCCTGTTGCATTAATTAGATTTTGTTGTACAAATTATTGATTTCTTCTTTTGATTTACTTTGATATTCTTTTAATTGTTCTACTTTTTGGACTATTTCTGTGAATTGATTTTGGAGTTGGATTGATGGAAGAGGAATAGAAATATTTAATAAATATATTTTTTAATAGTATTATTTTTTTCAACCCTTATTCTAATCACATCTCCTATAACAATACCATAATTATATTATTTAGGAACCAAACAATTTTTTCCTAGATAATTTCCTAATTCTGCTAAAACTATATCGCCTGTTTTAAATGAATGATAATCTAAGGTCTTTATTTTACCATCACTAATAAAAATTATTTTTTCTATACAAGCAGAATTTTCTAAAAATCTATTTCATCCTGCATGCTTGCAATTTCCTTTATGGCTATATCTAAAAACACATCAAGTTCAATTCCTGCTTTAACTATATCATATATAAATTCTCGTGAAACATTTGCTGCAAAAGTCTTATCTTTAAGTTTTTTTTTAATTGAATTAGCATTTAAACCATCAAATCTTAACGGTCTCATTCTTGCATAAGCAGTTATAATTCCTGTTATCTGTTCGCTGGCACAAAGGGCAAAATCAAAAACAGATTCTCTTTTATAACCAGTATTTAAACATTCAGTATGAGCTAATATAGCATTATTCATTTCATCAATCTTGTATCCTTCATCCATAAGTATTTTTACTGTAACATCACCATGCCCTTTATAAGATTCATCTATCATTTGCATGTCAAGATCATGCAATAATCCAGTAACATACCATAATTCCTCATCCTGACTAAGATATTTGGCACAACCCTGCATAACAAGAGCAGATTCTTTAGAATGTAATAGTATAGATTCCTTATTTATATACTTTTTTAACAATTTTAATGCAGATTCTTTAGTTATTTTATCTTCCATATTATTAAGAATATGATTTATGTAGAAAAAAGTTTAGTAGAACTATATGAAAGGTACAAAATTATAGTATGACAAAATTATATAAAAAACATATTATATCTTATATTTAATGAATGATTTTTTAAAAAAGATCAGATTCCCATATCCAAGTTTAAGAGAAGGGCAACTTGATTTTCTTAAAAGTGTATACAATGCAATTGACAACAGGGAAAACCTTATTGTAAATGCACCAACAGGTTTAGGTAAAACAATAAGTGCTTTGGCTCCTGCCATTTTTTTAGCAAAGGAATACGATTTAAAAGTTATATGTCTAACTTCAAGACAAACACAAATAAATCAGATAATCAACACAATAAAGGATATTAATGCAACACAAATAGATTTTGAAACTAAAACAGATTATATGGCATTTGCTGGTAAAAGAAACATGTGTATTCATGAAAACAAAGATCTTTATCCTGCAACTGATTTTAATGATTTTTGTAAAAAAGCAAAAGAAGAAGGAAAATGTCCGTTTTATAAAAACATAAAAAATGAAGATTATCAGGAAAAAATTAATTCAGTACTAACAACATATTCAGAAAATTTTCTTAATATGGAAAATTTTGTAACCCTTGCAAAAGAAAATAAATTATGTCCATATGAACTTGCATCAATAAAAGCATCAAAAGCAAAAGTAATAATATGTGATTACAATTACCTTTTTTCAGCAGGCATAAAAGAAACTTTTTTAGGAAAAATTGGAAAACCTATAGAAGAATGCATATTAATAATTGATGAGGCACATAATTTACCTGATAGGATAAGAAACTCATATTCTTACACATTAAGTACAGAGCTTTTAAGCTATGCGAAAAAAGAATTAAACGATTTTATTAAAAGTGATGAATTTGATGGATACATTGACAATCTTATAACATCAGTAAATAAAATTGCATCAAAAACATTAACAAAAGAAAAACATGAAGCAATGCTCTTAAAAACAGATCTTTACAAAACATATCTTCCACATACATCTGATTATAAAACAAATTTATTCAAAATAATAGATAAATTCAAAGAATTAGAAATGATAATAAAAGATACAAAGATTATATCCTTTATAGGAAGAACTGCAAGATTTCTTGAAAAATTTGATGAATTAGATGAAAAATCTTATATAAGGATAATTGATATTAGTGATTCATCAAAAGATGGAAAAAAAATAATATCAATAAAAATAAGATGTCTTGATCCATCAATTGCAAGTAGCGAAATAATTAACAATGCATACTCTTCAATACTTATGTCTGCAACAATATCACCCGTTACAATGTATAAAGACATTCTTGATGTAAAAGATGTAAAACTTCTTGAGCTTGAATCTCCATTCCTTAGCAAGAATCAATTAACAATGGTTATTGAAGATGTTAGTACTAAATATTCATTAAGAAACGATGATATGTATAAAAAAATTGCAATACATATAGAAAACATATTAAAAATAACACCGAATAAGAATACAATAATATTTTTTCCATCATACGTTTTGCTAAACAAAATAGCATTTTTCATAGATGAAACATTGATCACACACAAGATACTAAAAGAAACAAAATTTATGGATAAAAAAGATAAAGAAACTTTTATTTCAGCTTTCAAGAGCAAGAACAAAAAACATGGAAAACTTCTTTTAGCAGTAACATCAGGTTCATTTGCTGAAGGATTAGATTTACCTGATGAAGCATTAGAACAAGTAATCATTGTAGGTTTACCTTTATCAGTTCCTGATATTTATACTAATGCATTAATAAATTATTTTGACATAAAATTCAAACAGGGAAACATGTATGGATACATCCAACCTGCAATGAATAAAATAATACAAGCTGGTGGAAGATGTATTAGAACAGAAAAAGACAGAGGCATTATAATCCTTATGGATAACAGGTTTTTGTGGCCTTTTTATTCAAAAACATTCCCAAAACACTGGAAACTTATAAAATCAAAAAATTATGAAAATGAAATAAGAAAATTCTATAATATATAAATAATTTAAAATATCAATATTAAACAAATACATATCCAAAAACAAATCCTGCAATAGTTGAATAAAATATGACCAATAATACATAAACTAATGTTTTTCTGAAACCCAGTATATTCTTGATTACAAGCATATTAGGAAGACTTAGTGATGGTCCTGCAAGAAGAAGTGCTAAGGCTGGTCCTGCATGCATTCCTTTTGCAATTAAGGCCTGTAAAATAGGAATTTCAGTTAATGTTGAAAAATACATAAATGCTCCAAAAACAGAAGAAATCAAATTACTTATTATAGTATTTTGACCTACTAAATTTGTAATTAAACTTTCTGGAATTAATGGCATTATAAATCCAGCAACAAATACACCAATAAAAAGTATTGGCAAAATAAGTTTTGAAAAATTCCAAGTTCCATTAAGCCAATTTTTTGTTAATTCTTTTGAAAACTTATAGATTGCTATAAAAATTATAATTAATACAAGCAATCCTATTAAAAAATATTTTATTGATTTGTAAATTTGCAATCCATTTATAACAAGAATTCCTATCAAAGATATAAAAAAAACAGATAACACTATTTTTGACAAACTATTATTTTTATCTTCTGCAATAAACAATTTACCTTCTTCTATTTCTTCCTTAAAAATTAATGCCATTGAGAGGCCAACAATTATTGAAATTAGTATTGCAAAAATAACTCTTGCAAAACCAATATCATAACCTAAAACACTCATTGTTAAAAATATTGAAGCAATATTAATAGCTGGTCCTGAAAACAAAAAAGTAATAGCTGGTCCTAACCCTGCACCTCTCTGCCTAATTCCTGCAAAAAGAGGCAAAATAGTACACGAACATACTGCAAGAATTGCTCCTGATACAGCAGCTATAGCATACGAAATATATTTTTTGGTTTTTGCACCAAGAAGTTTTAATACAGCATCTTTTTTTATAAAAACACCAACAGCTCCTGCAATAAATAACGCTGGTATAAGACATGTTAATACATGTTGTTTTGCGTAATCATTTAGTAAATCAATTCCACTTATCACTGAAACTTCAAACCATTTACTCCTATATGGTACAAAATAGAATATACCAAATATAAAAAGCATCCAAAACATAAGTTTATATTCCTTATTTTCCATTTTAATTCTAATTTACACTCCAAATATTCTGATTAAATAATAAAAACCAACAACCATAAAAATAATTCCAACCAATATTCTTGTATATTTTTCAAAAACTTGGATCTTATTCATTAATTTACCTAAATTTGAAACACTATAAACCAATATAATTGACATAATAATTACAGGAAGTCCTGTTGCAATAGAAAATATTGCAGGAATTAAAATTCCATCACCAGTTCTTAAGGCAAGTGGAATTAACATTCCAAAAAATAAAACTGCACTAAAAGGACAAAAAGCAAGAGCAAACAAAACTCCTAAAAAAAAACTTCCAACATAACCCTTTTCAGACAATTTTACTTTTAAATTTTCAAGTTTTTCAAACTTTCCTTTAATAAAATCAAATTTAATTATTTGCAATAATACTAAAGCAATTAAGATCATTAAAGGACCAATCATTCTTTCACCATATTTTTGCAAAAAAAATGAAATAGATTGACTATTTAATCCAAAATAAACAATTGATACTGCAATTAATACATAAGTAAGCATTCTACCTAATGTATAAGATATTCCTATCATTAAAGTTTTAAATCTATTATTTATGTTTTTTGATACAAAAGCAATTGCAGTAATATTAGTTGCAAGTGGGCAAGGACTTATTGCCATCATAAGACCTATAAAAAATGATGCAACAATCCCAAAATCACTTGTTCCCATAAGTTCCATAAATTCCATAAAGTGCATTTTAACTAAAATCTCCTATCAACCTTTTTTCAAGTTCAGTTTTAAAATATGTCATATAATCCTGTTCGTTATTGATTTTATACCAAACTCTTATATTTTCTTCTTTATGAAACTCTGTATCTAAATAAGTACCAATCCATAAAGAAGAGCCAGTTGCACCATATTTTAGTACAAGATCTCTATTTTCTTCAAGTTCTCCATTAATATGGGCAAACTTTATCTTTCCACTATCAAGTTCCTTCTTAAAATAAGTATTAAGCGTTTTTTCTGCTAAATCACCTATGGCAATACAAGAAACACATTGGTTTGTTCCATGAAAATGATATATTTCCAAAGATATATTTTCATATTGTTTTGCTAATAAACCTTTATCTGTTTCTTGTAATTTATTGTGTTTTCCATTAATCATAGAAATAATAACTACTGATAAAATTATCAAAAATACAACTAATATTAATGAAATTATCTTATAAATATTTTTTGTTTTTTTCATTTTTAATTTATTTTTAAATCATTTAAACTATTATATGAATACAGAACAGGTATCCTAAATTTTTCGATTTTTAAATTATCTTCATCAATTACAACTATTAATTCATAATTATCATTATAATCTTTCCAATCAATTAGTCTAACATGTTCTTGATTTATGTCTTCTATTTTTTCATAGAAAACAACATTATCAACATTTCCTAAAAATTCTTTAACTTCTTTTTCATTTAAATAAGTATGAATTTTAATATTGTTTAAATTTCTGTAATAAATAATATTTTTATTTTGATTTACAAGAGTAAAACCATTATCCAACATCAATTCACTAAAATTCTCTTTTAGTTCACTTGATTTAGCAATTCTTCCAACAAGTGCAATATCAATTTCATTTTTATTCAATAAATTTAAAACATCTATTGTGCTTTGGTATTCAACTATATTAATGTTATTGTTATTTAAAGCAATTTTACTTGCTACCTCCTTCATAGTAGGACAATATCCTAACAATATTTTTTTTTCCTCATTATTATTGTTATTATTGTTAAAACTATATATAAAAACCAAAAGTATAATCAAAATAACAAAACATAACAATATTTTTTTCATTTTTCTTACTTACAACAAGTTTTCTTATTATCTTTAGAACTAGAAGCACTACTACAATTCTTTTTATCTAAACAGGAATATTTATTTAATAATTCAACAATTTCACCAACATCATTAACCTTACCATAGCTTACAACTTCTTCATCAAAAACCAATGCTGGTGTAGACATAACACCATATTCAACAATTTTGACAATATCAGTTATCTTTGTAATTTTAATTTCTTTTCCACTTTTCTCAAGTGCCAATTTAACATTATTTTCAAGTTTAATACAACTTGGACAACCACTTCCTAATACCTTAATTTCTTTAACCATTTTTTTATTTTTTACAATAGTTAAGTGCTCTAAAAAAATCAAAAACCCTTTCATCCTTAATAGAATAAATTATCCTATTTCCTTGCTTTCTATATTGAATAATATCTAAATCTTTTAATTTAGAAAGATGCATTGAAGTATTTGATTGTGTTCTACCTATTAATTCAGGAATCTTACAGGCACAAACCTCTTCTTGAAGCAAGACCTCTATTATCCTATATCTGGTTTCTTCTCCAAGTGCTTTAAATAACTTTATATTTTCATGCATTTTTAACAAAAAAAATTGCCTATTTGCAATTTTTGTGATTATCATTTAAAACTAAAACGATATATCAATACATATTTATATAATGTTATTTAAAAAATATGGCATTACTTTTTAAGTTATAACATGTCTTAAAAAATTATTTTTATAGCAAAAAACAATTTTTAATAAATAATTTATTTATAAAATTTTGTTACAACATGAATGACACAATAGTTAAGTTTATAAATGTTTATTTATAAATCATTTATAAATAATATAAATATATTATTTGAATTTGAAAATGGCAATGATAATTTTAACGTATAGGATAATGCCTGAGAGTGGTGAAATTGAATACAGTGAATTAGAAAAAGTTTCAAGAGAAACTATTGAAGGATACGATTCATCAGTAAAAATAAAAAGTGTTGAAGAGTACAATGTAGGTTTTGGGCTTAAAGCTGTAAAAGTATATTTTAGTATGGATGAAAAAAAAGGCTCTGATGAACTTGAAGAAAAACTTAGAAGTCTTGAACAGGTAGGAGAAGTTGTAATCGAATCAATGAGTAGAGCATTAGGATAAATTATATATTATAAAAATGGGATTAAATACAAAAATAGTTAACATGGTAGTTTCAACTTCTCTAGAGCATAAAATCCCTTTAGAGAAATTGATTATGGTATTACCAAATACAGAATACAATCCTGAACAATTTCCTGGACTGATAATGAAAATAAAGGAACCTAAGGCATCCTTTTTGATTTTTTCATCAGGAAAGGTAGTTTGTACAGGTACTAAATCTATGGAAGAAGTCAATCTTGCAATTCTAAAGCTTATAGAATACATGAAAAAAATAGATATAGAAATCAAGATAAAACCAAAAGTTCAGATTGTAAATATGGTTGCATCTTCTGATATAGATATGAAACTTGATTTAAATGAAATTGCTATCAAACTAAATAATGTTGAATATGAACCTGAACAGTTTCCTGGATTAGTATTTGAAATAAATGATGAAACTAAGGCAACCTTTCTTATCTTTGGAAACGGAAAGATTGTATGTACAGGTACAAAATCAGATAAAGACGTGTTTATAGCAATAGAAAATCTTCTTCAGATATTAAAAACACATGATGTAAAAAATTATAAAGTAAAATAAAAAACTTTACTTTGATTTTTCCATCAATTTATAAATTAATTTTAACTCACATATAAATATGACATGTAAATTGTGCAATATCGAACCTGTATATAAATTACCAAACGATATAAAACTATGTAAGACCTGTTTTATAAAATATTTTGAAGAAAAAGTATTTAGAACAATAAAAAACTATAACCTAATATCATACAACGATAAAATAGCAATTGCAACTTCAGGCGGAAAAGATTCTATAACAGTACTTTATCTTGTAAAAAAATATCTAACAAGAAAAAATAAGAATTATGATTTAAAGAACATTACTGCTATAGCAATAGATGAAGGCATAAAAGATTACAGAGAAAATACATTAAATTTTCTTAAAACATTCTGTAAAAAAGAAGAAATAGAATTAAAAATCATAACATTTAAAGAATTATTTTCCCATACTCTTGATCAAGCAGTAGAAAAGACATGTAAAAACTCTAACATTTCAGCATGCAATATTTGTGGCACATTAAGAAGATTTGCACTTAATACTGCCTCACGTAACATTAAGGCAGACAAACTTGTAACTGGACATAACCTTGATGATGAAGCACAAAGTATTATGCTTAACGTATTTAAGAATAACATGAAAATATTATCAAGGCTTGGACCATATAATGGTGTTCTTAAAAACGAAAAATTCATACCAAGAGTAAAACCATTATACCTTGTAACAGAAAAAGAAGTAAGAATATATACAATTTTAAAAGGTTTTAATGTAAGCTTTAACGAATGTCCTTACTCACAAACATCATTTAGAGGAGACATCGCACAGATTTTAAACAAACTTGAAAATGATCATTGCGGAATAAAAACATCAGTTGTAAATTTTTATCTTGATAACATGAATTCTTTTAGAAATAGTTTTATAGAAAAATTCGGACAAAACGTAACATATTGTACAATATGTGGTGAACCATCGCAAAACAAGATATGCAATGCATGCAAAATGATTAAAACAATAGAAAAAAAAGATATCAAATAAAAAACATCAATGATGAATAATTACATGATTTTTTTAATTTCTTCAGCAGTATATCTTTTCTTATTAAGTTTTAAATCTATACTCATAACATCAAAACTTGCAATATCAAATTCTTTTTCAAAATTATCCTTAAAAATTTTCATTCCAATTTTAATTGCATCTTTGTTAGATAAATTCACCTTATACTGTTCATCAAGATCATTGTTCAATTTATCAGAATTAATCCCTACAGCTCTTGCCAAATATCTTAGATACATTCCAGAAGGAGTAGTTTCATAAAGTACAGGTGTATTTTCTTCTATTCCTGCAAAAAGCAATTTTACACCAAAAGGTCTTAATCCTCCAGATTGAGAGTAATATTGTTTAACATTGGCAATATCCTTTATAAGCGATAGCATGTCTATAGGTTCCTGCATTTCAACCATATTTTTTTGTGCTATAAGTTGAGACTCTTCTATTAATCTTCTTCCATCACTCATAACACCTGAACCAGTAACAAGAATGTGCGAATCTACTTCAAAGATTTTTTTAAAACTATCAATTACAAGCAATTTTGAAATCAGCTTTCTGTATGCTATAAGCACAACACCCTCGCAAGTAACTATTCCCATGACAGCAGATCCTAACTTTACAGCCTTTTCTGCATACTCAACCTGTAATAAAAGACCATCTGGTGAAAACATGCCAGCAGATCTATCATAACCCATTTCCTGATGTTTTTTTATATTTTCTGTCATTATATAGAATATGTAATATTTTGCTTTTTTTAAAATTATGTTTTAATAATAAATTTGTTAAATTTTTTAAAAAACCTTATTTTTTCAATTAACACGATATAAATCATATTTCCATAAACTTTGATGAATCATTTTTATCATTTTTAGACAATATTATCTTTTGATATTCAACTCCACTTTCAACATCAGTATAATTTAAAAATGTTATATTATGATTTCCTATAAGATCAAAATAATAAGTCTTATTATTGTAAACATCTTCAAGAACTAAAAGGGATTGAGTTATGTTTTTTATGTAGTAATCTTTTACATTAAATTTCAACTCTCTGTAATAACCTGGTTCAACTTGATTAAGTATTTTAAGTTCATTATTAATCTGCTCTACAAAACTGCTTGCCCTTTTAAAATGATTATGCTCTTGGTTTTCTATCATATATATTCCAACAAAATACATAACAAACTGTAATAATATAAACATAAAACCCAATATAAGCATAAATTCAAGTGCACTTTGAGTCTTTTTAAACATATACCAATAAATCTTTTCTAATATTTATAAAAAATTATATTAACCATACAATTAAAATTTTATAATTTTCAAATAAATAAATCTAAAATAACCAAAATTTTACACATATTGTTACCACAAAGTGACTACAAAATCAAAAGTTTTATAAATTACAATAAATATTATAATTCATGGCACTTTCAGAACTATTAAAAAAAATTAGTAATGGTATGGATAACAAAGATAAGAAGATTTACATGAATTACTGCATTATGAGTGATGGTTCTTCACATAACAGTCTTACTCCTTATCAATTAAGCAGTTTAAAATCAAAAACAGGTAGAATTAAGAATGCATATTTTTATTCACTTCAAGCTCATCCAGAAGCTGATTGGTTTTCTGTAACAAGTTCTATAGACTACAACCCTTTTAGTAGTAAATCATCAAACGAAAAAACAGATTACATGTTAATGCTTAAAGTTGTTGATTATTATGGAAAAGAGTACAGTATAAGCGTTGTAACAATGGACAACATGCATTCTATTTTTGATGAAATGAAACTTTCAGAAAACATTAAAGAGAAAAGTCTTGTATCAATACTAAACGATATAAAAGAAAAAAAACTTTCAATGCGTACTGATAACAATGGAAATGTTTACGCATTTAGTGTAAAATAAAAAAATAAGAACACAAATTATAAAGAAATTATAATTTTACAGGATTTAATAATTCCTTTTTTTGTGAAAATGCAACTATATTAAGAAGTGTTGTCTGCATTATTCTTTCAAGTGCTTCTTTTGTATTAAATGCATTATGCGGAGTTATATACACATTATGTCTTCTCATTAATTCATGATTTTCTATAAGTGTCTGATATGCATTTAGATCCTTATAATTTCTTTCAAGAAAATGAAGTTCATCTTTTAAATCATTTTCTCCTTCAAGAACATCAATTGCAGCAAAAACAACTTTTCCTGAATCAAGAGCATTAATAAGAGCCCTAGTCTCAATAAGTCCACCTCTTGCAGTATTAATTATTATCAATCCTTGTTTTGCCATTTCCAATGTATTTTTATTAAGTATATGTTTTGTCTCCTTATTCAAAGGCATATGAAGACTAATTATATTTGATTTTTTCATAATATCTTCAATTGTACAAAATTTAACTCCAATTTCGTCTGCTACAGGTTGAAGTTTTTCAGAAAAAGGATCATAAGCCAAAACTTTCATATCAAAACCTTTACACATTTTTGCAAACTTTTGACCAATATGACCAAATCCCATTATTCCTACAGTTTTATCCTTAAGGTCAAATCCTCTTAATCCAGCAAATGAAAAAGAACCAGTTTTAACTCTATGAACAGAATCAATAACATTTCTTGAAATAGCAATCATAAGTGCAAAAGCAAATTCAGCAACAGTATTTTCCCCATAAAAAGGAACATAGCTTACAGCTATTTTATTATTTTTACAATATTTTACATCTATATGATCAAAACCTGTAGATCTTGTTGCTACAAGCTTTAATTTTGGCATTTTTTTAAGATTTTCAGAATCAAGTAAAGAACCAACAAAAACCGAAACAACATCTAATTGTTTTAAATCCTTTGGATCTGCATCTTGAACAGTACCATCAAAAAAAACAACATCCTCTTTTTTAAGAGCCTTATTAATCATCTTCTTTTCCCAAGATTCCTTTATATCAAAAAAACCATATTTCATATTAACTAACGAAATAGACTAATTTAAAAAATATTGTTATTACTTTTTTAAAATTAAAATAGCAAATAAAATTAATGATTTAAAAAATTACATGAATTTCATTGCCTTATCTATTACTGGCAATACTAATTCAACTTCTTCTTTTGTTAATCTTCCAAGTTTTGCAAACCTGAAATCTTCTCCCTCAGCTGTAAGATTTTCTCTTGAAAGCTGTAATTTTGGTTTATTCTCATTGTAAGAGAATACAGAAACCCTTATTTTTGTACCATCAAGTTTTATTGTTTCTCCAAACAATTCCTTATCCAAATTTTTATCAAAACCTGCCATGATACATTATACAAAAACAAAATAGATTATAAATGTTTTGATTCATTAATTTTTAGTTCATAAAAAATGATTTAAGAAAACTATTTTTTTTCAATAAGTTTAGCAAATAAAAAAACCTTATCCAAATTTTCCCATGCAAAATTTTCATTTTCTCTTCCAAAATGTCCATAACAGGCTGTTTTCCTAAATATAGGATTTCTTAGTTTTAAATAATTGATTATACCTAAAGGTGTAAGATCATATTCTTCTAATATTTTATCTTTAATTTTTAAAATATCAACCTTGTTAGTACCATAACAATCAACAAAAACAGAAACTGGTTCTGCAATCCCTATTGCATAAGACAATTGAACAAGACATCTATCAGCAATTCTTGAAGCTACTATATTTTTTGCAATATGTCTTGCTATATATGCACCACTTCTATCTACTTTAGTTGCATCTTTACCAGAAAAAGCACCACCACCACAAGCTCCATGTCCTCCATAAGTATCAACAATAATTTTACGTCCTGTAAGTCCAGCATCAGCCTGTGGTCCACCAATAACAAACCTACCTGTAGGATTAATATAATATTTTGTGTTTTCATCTAAGAGTGTATTTGGAATGACTTTTTTTACAACAAATTCTATCATATCTTTTCTTATTTTACTTAAAGATACATCATCACGATGTTGTACAGATATTACAACAGTATCAATCCTTTTAATTAAACCGTTCTCATACTCAACAGTAACTTGAGTTTTTCCATCAGGCTTTAAATAATTCAAAACATTTTCCTTTCTTAATTTTTCAATCATAAATGCGAGTTTATTTGCCAAATCAATACTAAGAGGCATAAAACTTTCTGTTTCATTAACAGCATAACCAAACATTATACCCTGATCCCCAGCTCCAACGATTTTATCAGAAATATCAACACCCATCTTAATATCATTTGACTGCTCTTGTATTGCAACTAAAACACTACATGTTTTATAATCAAAGCCACAAGAAGAATCAATATAACCAATTTCTTTTATAGTATCCCTAACAATCTTTTGATAATCTATTTTTGCATTAGTTGTTATTTCACCTAATAGAACAATCATTCCTGTTTTTGTTGCAGTTTCACATGCAACCCTTGAATTAGGATCTTGTTTAAGACAAGCATCAAGTATAGCATCACTTATTTGATCACACATCTTATCAGGATGACCACAAGTTACCGATTCTGAAGTAAAATAATATTTATCTTTCATCAAAAATACAAAGTTTAAAAAGTATATAAAAATTCATGACACAATTATTCTTTAAAGAATTGTTTAGTTTTCATATATATCACTTCTTGTAACAATTCCTAAAATACCTTTAACAATACTACCAACCAATACAAGTTTAGTTTTTTTATTTTGAAATAAAAAAGACAAATCAGAAACCATATAATTTTCAGGAACTATAATGGGCAATTCTTCTAAATATTTTGCTACTTTCATATCGTATATATTTTCTTTTTTTGCAATCGCTTTAAGAATAGAGTTTTCATGTAAGATTCCAATTATAACTTCATTTTCTTCAATTAAAAGTTGAGAATAATCATTTTCAAGCATAATTTCCATAGCTTTTGAAATCTTTTCATTAACATTGATCTTTCTAATGTTAACAACCATAACATCCTTAACTTTCTTTTTAGAAAGGCTTTCAAGTTTTTCAAGAGCATTTTCATATTTTAATATAGTTGAAAAATTAGGATCTGCCTTAAGATTTTCAAATTTGTTTATCATAGACTGAGATAAGCCTGATTCTTTTGCAAATTTTATCTGAGAATAATTTAGCTTTAATCTTCTTTTTTTTAATTCATTAGCTATTCTTTCAATCTGTTTTTTAATTCTTTCCTGCATATTCATACATATTCCATAAAGAATATTTTATAAAGTTAAGCAATAAAAATAAAAATTTAAGTAAAATCCTTAATTAGTATTCTAATCAAACCATATCTCCAATTCAGTAAATTATTTAAAAGAATATTGTTTAGAAAATATCATGTACATAGAAGAGTTTTATTTTAATAATTGGATTCTTATAGAATCATTTTTTCTGCTTGCAATATTAATATTATGTTATATGATTTTTTCTAAAACAATCAAAGTTTATGTCTTCAGTTCATATAAACCAATAAAATATCTTTCATTATCTGTTATATTATATGGGTTAGGATTCTTTTTTAGATTTTTTAGGTTATTTGTTGAAAACACTTCTTATCTTACAAATACTATACAGCCATTGTATATACTTTTTGCTTTTTCAGAACAATTTTTAACCTCACTTGCAGGATTTTACATATTATATGCATTAATTCGTAGAAAAATAACAAAAGAAGAAAATCACATAATAATAAACACAATTGCCATTTTATTCTTTTTTTTATTATCACTTGCAAGCATAATAACCAAGAACCGTTTAATAAACTTTATTCCATTAATAACAATATTCATATCAGCAGTATCAATAACATACAAAAATAAAATCAAAAACAAAAATAACAACATATCATCACTTTTCTTTGTAGTTGTTTTATTGAACCTGATAGGCTGGATAGGACATACTCTTGCATGGATATTTCTTGTTTCAAACAATGATTACCTATATGCACAAGTATTCATTATAATGGATATTCTAACATTTGGAATGTTTGTAATTTTTAGGTATATAACATACAAGAATTTAAAAAAATTTTAAAATGGCAAAAAAAAGAGAACGATTAGATGTAATTTTTGACATATTAATTCATATAAGAAATGAAAAATCAGTACTTCCAACAAGACTTTTACACTTATCCAATCTGCCACATAATATCTTTAAAACATATATAGATGAACTCTTAAATAAACAGATGGTAAACGAAACAAAAGACAAGAACAAAGTTTTTTACACAATAAATGAAAAAGGATATGCCTTTATAGAAAAATACAAAGAATTCATAGAATTTAGACAAAATTTTGGATTATAATAACATTAACATTTGTTTAAAATAAACTATGAACCATATATAACAAAAACTGGTTTCACAAAAGAATATATCCTGTTTCATATATGGAAACATTATCCAACATAGTTGGAAGTAAAAATAAAATGAAAAAGATATTTGGTTACGGACTTATGTTTATTGCACTTATTGGAATGATATTCTCAGTAAGTTCAGTATTTGCATACAAAGCAGACCCTAGCAAAACAGGACCTAATTATAGTCCTGAAAGACATGATGCTATGCTTAAAGCATTTGAAAATCGTGATTATGATTCTTGGTACGAATTAATGACAAAGAATGGAACAACTCCAGGAATACTCAACAGGATTAATAAAGATAATTTTGATTTATTTGTTGAATTAAGAGAAGCACAATTTTCGGCAGATTTAGACAAAGCTAATGAGTTAAAAGCAAAATTAGGATTAGGTCAAGGAATGATTAGACAAAAAAATAAAAATTCTGGTAATTTAGAATTAAATTCAAATAACAAAAACAGATTCCAAATGAAAAGAGCTAATTATGTAAATTGTCCTAATTTAAATTAAATTTTTTTTAGATACAAACATAAATACTAAAATTTAAATATATCAATTCCATAAAATATATATCAATCCAATAAATAGAAATATTAAATACAAAACATGTAAGATGAAAAATAAAACAATAATAATTAAGATAGATTTAACTAAAATCAGATATCTTCATAAGAATATAAAAGAGGTAATATATTAAAATGACAATGAAAATAGGACAAATGTTCTTTCCTGGTTTTGGATTTGTTTTACAAATACTGTTATTTGTAATTTTTCTAGGAATAATTTATTGGGTAATGAAATCTGGAAAAATTAACAATGACACTCCTCAAGATATCTTAAAAAAAAGACTTGCTAAAGGAGAAATTTCTAAAAAAGAATATAATGATCTTTTAAAAGAACTTAAAGATTAAAATGAAAAATAATATAGAAATTCCTATTAGCAGATTAATTACAGGCTTTGGATTAATTTTTTTGTTAGGAGTTCTATTCGCAATTCTAAATGGTTATTACGTAGAAGAAAGCGGAAATAGTCTACCTATTATTGTATATGTAATCGCATTAATTTCCTTGTCTGTTGGAGCAGTATTAATTCTTTTGTTTCAATGGAAAATAAATAAAATTCAATTAGAAAAAATATTATTTCTACTACCTAAAGATGAAGCTGAGATTTTAAAATGTCTAATAGAACACAACTACAAGTTAGAACAAAATTATTTAGTTGCCTACACTGGCTATAACAAAGTAAGAATTTCAAGAATTCTTACAAAATATGAACAAAAAAACATCATTGAAAAAAGAAACATGGGTAATACCAATTTAGTAATTTTAAAATTAAAAAATTAACGTTTTTGTACACTTTTTTATTAAAAAAAATACTACTAATTTTTAATTAATTTAAAAAAATATAGACTTATAGTATAAAGCTAAAGAAAAAATTCATAGTTAGAGAATAAAACCATTTAATCCCTCAAATTCTCAATAATATCCATCTTACTTTCTTAACTCTTTTATCAAATAATCATATGCAGACAAAAAATACTGTAAATGAAACTTTTCTTTGATATCTTCATCTGAATGATAAAATTCCATAAGTTTATCAAAATTTCCTGAAACCATTTCTATCTTATGTTTATATTTTTCAAGATTAACTACAGGGAATCCTTCACATAATATTTCATCATCCCTAATTATTTCCAAATCAGAATGACCTATACAATCAGCAACAAATATTCTTTTTGAAGTCTCCATAATTTTATCATATTTTTTCTCAAAAATCCTATATCCATGTCCCCAATAATATGGCTTATCATAAGAAAGTTCTTCATTACCATCAAAAACAAACAAATTATCATCTAATAAATCTGGATTATCAATTATAATTTTAAGCAAAAGATAAGTTCCACTTAAATTATCTATAAAACCATCTTTTATGGAATCATAATGCGAAAACAATATATTTTTAGGATTAGTTTTGTTACCTACAAGTATCTGACCAGCAACAACATCTTTTTTCTCAATAATAACACTACCATAAACCTTGTCAATATTACTCCTAATAAAATTTATATCTTTTCTAGAAACAGTAATGGCATGTTTGTAGAAATGAGTTGCAACTGATATTGAATCTGTTTTTGAACTATAATTTATATTTACCACATTTTTATCCATATCATCCAAAAAATTATCATATATTACAAAATTCCTATTTTCTATTTTTCCAGATTCAAGACATGAAGGATAGCACTCTATTTTTTGACCTGCAACAATAAGATACCATTCTAAAGGTTTAGGTATTGATGTATCAAATAAATTTTCAATGAATTTGATGTTATTTTCTTTCAATATCTTTTTTATGATATTTCTTGTTATTACTTCATTTTCAAGTTGTCTATGACTTATCTTTTCAATTTTTTCTATTACATTATTCATTTTTCTATGCACTGATTTTTTCAATTTTATTTTCTAATCCTTTTTTAAAATTCAAATGATTAGTATAACTACTTTTAACATATTCTACTGATTTTTGATTTTTTGGATAATCAAGATAATAAATACCATTTAAATTATCAGGCATTCTAAAAAAAGAAACAGAACACAATCCATCCAACAATCTTTTAACATCTTCATATGCAGGTATTGCAATCATTTCTCTAAACCTTATATCAACATCCTTTTTACCTTCAAAATCTTCAAATAACACATTTGCTCCTGCACATAATGCAAAATAAGATGCATAATAATGACTTGCCTGGCTTTGACCTGCAAGTCCTAAATCATATATTTCAGATGAAAGATCAACAGTTGAAAATCCAGGTTGTATCATTTCCAATCTTTTATTGTGATAATCTATTAATGATAGATTATTTTCCAAAAATATCTCATTAAAACTCATCCTTTCAATATTTTTAACATCTTTTATCATTCTTAAATATTGTTTTTGAAATAAATGATTAGAATAATCAACTTCAGGAATCTTTATATAACCCATCTTTTCCTTATTAAAGCTAACAAAAGAATCTAAATGATAAGTAGTTAAAACTCTTTTAACATCTGCTAAATAACCTAAAACATCAAAAAAAATAGTTTCATTCTTAGCTGATGCAATTTGTCTTGACAATACAAAAGATGTAGAATTATCCTTTAGAAATGATGGAACATGCCCCATTCTATCAACCCAGAAATTACCAACTCTTTCTACTATTTCATCCCTTTTATCCTGTTTTATTGCAATGGCTTGTTTTAAGTCATCAATTGTTTCTATGTATTGTATTTGTATCATTTTTTAGTAAGAAAACGTTAAAAACAAAACATAGTATTGTAAAAAATAGTACACCAATCACAACATCCAGCTTTGCTTTTAACAGTTTTGGAGTGCTGTGATTATAGTGTTAAATAAAAGATAAAAAATACTAAACAAAATACTGCACATGTACATTCAAAAGCATTAAGTTTTGTATTATTCATCTTGTATTAAAGCTTAAATTTTATCAAAATTTAAACCATAACTTTTAAACGTATTTTAAAAATAATTAAATATTTTGGTTTACCTTTTAGTAGTAAATTAAAAAACAGAATACTTTCTTCCCATCTCCCATTCATTAGGAACAATAAAAGATGAGTAATCTTGTTTATCTATACCTAAAACAGGAGCAATATAAGGATGTGTAATAATTCCATTATCATCTTTTTTTAATGGATTTTGACTATCAATCAAAAAAATATCTCCATTTTTAAATAGAATATTATAAGCATGATAATCAACTCCTAAAGAATTATCATCACAAAAACAACCATTGATTATAAATGACTTGTAATATGGTTGAAGAGCCAATTGCATTAATACCGCTTTTTCAAGACATTCTCCCATACCAGTATCACATGCTAATGAAAAAGGGATAACTGAATTATTTTTAAAATTATTTAATATTCCTTCCTTAGAATTTTTAAATAATCTATGAATCAAACCATATGGAATAGCTCCATCTGGGAATTTACCAAGATTTTTATAAATATTTAAATCATCTATTTCATATTTAAACGATAAACTTTTTTCAATCAAATCACCAACATCAAGTTTTCCAATTATATGTTGTGGATACATTATTTTTAAAGTATCAAGATATGATTCAACCAAATATTTTTCTATCATAAAGTTAAAAAAACTATTTTATATTTAAAAATTTGCTAATTAAATAAAAACAATTTGTTTTAGAATAAAATTATATATTTCTTTTTTAATATTTAACTAAAAAACCAAAAAAAATAAATATAAGTTATGCATTTAAGTAATAGCTGTAATAAAATATTAAATAATACAAATAAAAACTTAAATATTATCAGCACAAAGCATAAATATAAAATGGCAAAAAAAGAAAAAGTAATAGATGATAAAGATCCTACTTGGAATCAAATAGGACAAGCTATTGGTACAAAAATAGATAAGGGATGTGATGATGAAGATAAAGATGAATGCAATTGCATTAAAGATAAAAAATGCTCTCATGACACAAGTTGTGGTGGTTTTTTATATGGTTTAGGATTCATAGGAGCATTGATTTATTACATATCAACATCAAGTGGATTCTGGATGGGAGTTCTTGGGTTATTAAAAGCAGTAGTTTGGCCTGCATTTTTAGTACATGGATTATTAAAATTTTTAGGTATGTAATTTTTAATATTAAACAATATTTTCACAAATAATAATAAAAACAAAAGAATAAACTTATAAAATTATTAAAATATTTGTTATTATGGTACTTCATAAACATGATTTCATATTAAAAATGTGTAAGGGGAAAAACGTGTTACATGTAGGTGCAACAGATTATCCTTATCACGAAATTAAGGCTAAAGATAAAAAATTATTACATCAAAAATTAAAATTAGTTGCAAAAAATCTTATAGGATTAGATTTTGATAAAGATTCTATTTTAAAATTAAAGCAATACGGTATTAATGACATATACTTTGGAGATATAATAAAAAACAAATATGATAAAGAAATAATTTCAAATAAATATGATATAATTGTTTTTGGAGATGTTATAGAACATTTAGATTCTCCAGGATTAGCTTTAGAAAACTTAAAACAATTCTGTAATAAAGAAACAAAATTACTACTTACAACACCAAATGTCTGGACCATTTTTAATTTATCAAATCATTTCAGAAAAAATGAAGAAGTACATCAAGATCATACTTTCTGGCCATCTAAAAAGACAATGGATAGATTAATCATGAATTCTGGTTATAAAATTGAAAAATTTTTATATTTGATGTATAACAGTAATAAAGATAAAATAACATTTAAGGGAAGAATATTTAAAAACACAATATTGACAAAATTTCAATTTATGAATCCAACATTAGGATATGTTCTTTCATATAATTAAATGTCATATTTTTTATTATGATTGTTAAAATGTTTTAATCAAAAATTCTGATAACAATTTTTAATAAAAAAATAATTTATATTAAGACACAACATAGCTTCTGTTGGAAATTATTATCAAGTACCTTGGAATTAAAATGTTATATAAAAAATTAAATTTATTTATGTTTAATATAATAAACTTCAATAGAAATTTCTTTTTTTAAGTTAAGATAAATAACAAGTTTAGTTATTTAATTTAAGTTGACTAAACCTAAATAAAAACAGAAATATTTTATAAAAATTATGTTTTTTTTAATTAACTTTTCATAATTACACAACCTATTGTTGGAGCAATTCCATCAACAATATCACCTATTTCATAATATTCAACTTTTATGTTGGAATATATTAACAATGAAAAATTTAGAACACAAATACAGATTCACTTTAATAGAGGGGAAGCTTTTCATAGACTTAAAAAAGCAGTATTTTATGCTGATGGGGGAAAAGTTAAAGGAAAATCTGAGCATGAGCAAAACGTATATCAAGATAGTGCTATGCTTTTATGTTCAATAATTATTTATTATAATTGTAGAATTTTATCTAAATTGCTCTTAGATAAAAAAATTTCAGATGAAGAAAGGGAAAAAGTTGTAAAAGCAACTCCATTTGTTTGGAATCATGTTGACATTTATGGTAAATATGATTTCAATATTAAAAAAAAAGACATAAAAACAATAGAGAAAAAGTTGAAATAGAAAATTAAATTTTTAGAAACATTTTTAATCTAATTATTTTTTATTATTTTAATGACTTTCGAAAATAAACACGCAAACGAAAATTTACGAAATATACTTTTAGCAGTTGCTTTGATTATGGGTTTTGTTTTTATTGTTTCCATTTCCATCTATATTATTAAAGAAAGATATGGTTTAGCTTGTACATGTGAAATATCGTTACCAATTGTTATAGCTATATTAACTTCATTAGGAGTTTTTGTTGGTATTTTAACATATTATTTTTTGTCAAAGACATTTTCAATCGAAAAGAATAAAATACATGTAAATGTTGAGAAAACATTAAATTTTCTTAATAATGATGAAAAAACAATAATTTTAGCAATCATTGACTATAATGGTGAAATTACACAAAATAAATTAAGTGATGAGACTAAAATAGATGCTGTGAGACTTCATAGAAAATTATCTAATCTTATATCAAAAAATATCCTATATAAAGAAAAGAATGGCATGACAAATAAAATTATTCTCAATGATGAATTTATAGAACTTTTCAAAAAATGAAATAACCTCTCTTATTCATTTCATTTCATTTTTTGAAATATATGTTTATAAATCATTTCAATTTTAATTATATACAAACATTTAACAAAAATGGAATCAAATAGCATAATTAAATTATTATTAGCTGTTATATTTATAACAGTAACAATGTCAGGCTTCATATTTGGAATGAGTATGGATGATGAATCAGAAAATATAACATTATATTTCTTTTGGGGGGATGGATGTCCTCATTGTGCTGAGCAAAAACCTTTCTTGGAAGAACTTCAAAACAATTATCCTGATTTGAATATTGAGATGTATGAAACTTGGAAAAATCATGATAATGCTAAACTTTTTGAAAAGATGGCAAAAGATTATGGGACAACAGCAAGAGGTGTGCCTACTACTTTTATAGGGGATAAATATTGGGTAGGTTTTGCTGAGTCTATGAAACCTGAAATTGAAAATCAAGTTAAAAAAATTATTGAGAATAATAGTAAGATAATTTCTATTGTAACAGCTGAACAAAAAACAAATTCAGAAATAATTAACAATTCAAACAATTTATGCGTTCATACATTTGTTGATGAGACATGCTCGGAATGTGATGAGACCAAAGTGTTTATTAATTCATTAAATCTTGAGGACGTAGATGTGATTTATCATAATATCAATGATAATGAAGAGAAAATTATTTATGAAAAGTTTAAAGAGACATACGGTCTTAAAAGTGCTGGCTATCCCACTGTTTTTATAGGTGACACTTATCTTATAGGAATAAATTCCATTAAGAAAAATTTTGAGGATATAGTTCATAAATGTCAAAATACTAACTGTCCTTGTCCTTCAAGTATGATAAAAGGAATTACTCCATCAATGCCTAAAGGCGGTGATTTCAAATCAGAAAAAACTGATGCCATGAATATACCCCTTGTAGGCGAGGTTGATTTAGGAAAAATGCCGCTTTTTGTTATGACTGGTTTGATATCCTTTGTTGATGGATTCAATCCCTGTTCATTGTGGGTTCTAACATTTCTTTTAGGAATAGTGATATATACAGGTTCAAGGAAAAAAATATTTCTGGTAGGGTTAACTTTCTTGCTGGTAACATCAACAACATATGGATTATTCATGCTTGGATTGCTTAATGTTTTCACATATGTTAGTTATACTTTATGGATTAAAGTTTTGGTGGCTGTTATAGCAACAATATTTGCAGTTGTGAATATAAAGGATTATTTCTGGTATAAGAAGGGTATATCTTTTACAATATCTGATAAGCACAAACCAAAATTATTCAAACAGGTAAGAGATTTGATGAATCCAAATCGTTCTACTGCAAGTATGCTTTTTGCAACAGCTGTTATGGCACTTGGTATTGTTCTTGTTGAATTACCTTGTACCGCTGGTTTTCCTATGATTTGGACAAATATTGTTGCACAGCATAATGTTTCAACAACTATGTTTATAGCATTGTTTTTGACATATATGATTATATATTTGATAGATGAGATTGTGGTTTTTGCTAGTGTTATTTTAACTCTTAAGGCAAGCAAATTTGAAGAGAAGCATGGAAGAATCCTAAAACTTATTGGAGGAATGATAATGCTTGCTCTTGCATTTGCATTAGTGTTTTTGCCTGATGTGATGAATTCAGTTTTAGGTTCAATTTATGTTTTTGTAATTGCAACTATATTATCATTTATAATAATGTTTGTTCATAGAAGAATACTTCCAAAGTATGGAATTAAAATAGGGACTGAAGCATTAGAATATAAAGATTTAAATGATAAAAAAACATATAATGAATACAAAAACAGTAATAATAAAAAAGAAAATAAAAAAAGAGGTGCAAAAAAATGAAAGCAGAAGAGTTTCCGAAAAAATTAAAATATAATAAAGATTATTCATGGATTAGCATTCAAGATGAAATGGCAGTAATAGGAGTTGTAGGCTCAGCTGCAAAAAGAATAGAAGAATTTATTTTCATCAATCTTCCTATTACAGGCAAGAATATTAAAAAGGGAGATAATTATGTTTCACTTGAAGCAGTAAAATGGTCCGGACACCTCTCAAGTCCAGTTTCTGGTGATATTGTTGAGGTGAATAATTCTTTATTTGAAGAGCCATCTAAAATCAATAAAAATCCTTATGGTTCGTGGATTATGAAAGTAAAGTTAAAAAATAAAGATGAAATTGAAAACTTAATGAATGCGAATGATGCAAAAAAGTTTTATGAGGAAAAGTTAAAATGAAATTCAGAAAGATTTATGTAATGATAATAATATTGTTAGTCTTGATTTTTTCAGGATGTAATAATGCAAATAATGAGAATGATACATCAATTAACATAATTGATGATGAAAATAAAGTTGTAATTTATTTTTTTTGGGGAGATGGATGTCCTCATTGTGCTGAAGAAAAACCATTTTTAGAAGGACTTGAAGATAAGTATTCAGAGGTGGAAGTTAAAATGTATGAAACTTGGAAAAATCCTGATAATGCTAAGTTATTCCAAGAGCTTGCAAAAGCTTATGGTACTACAGCAAGGGGTGTTCCAACAACTTTTATTGATGATAAATATTGGGTTGGTTATGCTGATTATATGAGTCAAGAGATGGAGCAGAAGGTTTTATATTGCCTTGGGAATGATTGTGTAAATCCCGGAGATAAATTGAGTAATAATTTAAAAAAATGAAAAGAGTAGTTATTATTGGTGGAGCAAGTGCAGGGGCAACATGTGCTTTCGAACTTAGAAAACTTGATAAGAATGTTAAAATTCTAATTCTTGAAAAAAGTAATTATACGCAGTATTCTCCTTGCGCAATGCCTTATGTTTTATCTGGTGAAATTGTTGATTTTGAGAAAATTTTTATTTTCAATAAAAAAGATTATGAGTCAAATAATATTTTATTGAATTTGAATTCAGAAGTTATTGATATAGATAAAAATAAGAGAAGTATAACTTATAAATCTAATAAAGAACAAAAAGAGATTATTTATAATAAACTAGTTATTGCAACGGGGAGTTCTTCATTTGTTCCAAAAATTAAGGGACTTGAAAATGAGGATTATTTTGTATTAAAAAGTATTGATGATGCAAAAAAGATTGCTGAGAAAATAAAAACAAAATCAAATTCCATAATCATTGGTGGTGGACTAATTGGTGTTGAACTTGCGGTTTCGTTATCTGAAAAAGGTGAAAAAGTTACCTTAATAGAATCTAAAGAAAATATTCTCTCTTCAATGCTTGATTCTGATATGGTTTTGAAACTCAAAGAAAGCATTGAGGGTAAAAACCTTAAAATTATTGAAAATATAAATATAAAAGAAATTGCTAAAAAGAAGATAATATTAGATGATTTGGAAATAAAATTTGATAAATTGTTTGTTTGTACGGGAATAAAATTAAATCTTGAATTAGTTAAAAAAGCAGAAATTGATGTTGATAAAGGAATTGTTGTAAATGAACATATGCAAACTTCTAATAAAGATATTTTTGCATGTGGTGATTGTACAGAGTCTGTTGAATTTAATTCTGGGGAAAAAATACTCAGTGCTCTTGGAACAACTGCAGTAAGGCAGGCAAAAATTATTGCACAAAATATTACTGGTAATAATATCAAATTTGCACCTGTTTTAAATAATACTATTTCTAAAATTGGAAATATTTTTGTTGGAAGTGTCGGGCTTACTAAAAATAGATGTGATGAATTAAAGATAAAAACAGTGTCTGCATTATATACTGGAAATGTTAGAGCAGAGTATTATCCTTCAAAAAGTAAGATAACAATTAAAATAATTTGTGATATGAAAGGTTTGATTTTAGGAGCTCAAATTTTAGGGGATGAAGAGGTTGTTGGAAGGATTGATTTAATGGCGCTTGCATTGCAAAAAAAATGTAAAATAGATGAGTTGATGAAACTTGAAACTTGTTATAATCCTGCATCTGCTCCTATTTTTGATCCAATCACAATAGTTAGCGAGATTTGTTTTAAGAAATTAAATTTTTTAAATAAGAATTAAATGGATAGTATGATAAGAAATGTTAAATTGGGATTTAGAATAAATGATTTTGATAGAAAACAGTATGTTAAGGTTTTAGATTTGATTAAAGAAAATGATTTGACAACTGTTTGTATTGAAGCGAATTGTCCAAATAGGTATGAATGTTTTTCAAAGAAAACAGTAACTTTTATGATTTTAGGAGATGTTTGTACAAGAAATTGTCAATATTGTAATATTAAAAAAGGAGTTCCTCAAAGAGTTGATGAAAATGAACCTGAGAAGATTGCTTTAGCGATAAAAAAACTTAGCCTTAGTTATGCTGTTATTACTTGTGTTACAAGAGATGATTTAGAAGATGGGGGGGCAAATCAATTTGTTGAGACTGTGTTAAAAATAAGAGAAATTAATCCTAAATGCAAAGTGGAATTGCTTATTTCTGATTTGGGAAGAAATTGGGATGCTCTTAAAAAGATAGTTGAATGCAGGCCAGATGTAATTAATCATAATATTGAGGTTGTAAAAGATTTTTTTAATGAATTAAGACCAAATGGAAATTATGAGATGTCATTAGAATTACTTAGAAATGTTAAAGAATTTGATTCAGATATTAAGACAAAATCCGGGTTGATGATAGGCTTTGGTGAAAATATGGAGCAGATATCAAATACGATTTCTGATTTGAAAAAGAATGGTTGCGACATCTTGACAATTGGACAATACTTACAACCAAGTCAAGATCATTTTAAAGTTAAAAAAATTTATTCAAAAAAAGAATTTGATAAAATTTCTGAAATAGCTAAAGAAACAGGTTTTGAAAAAATTGCATGTGGTTCATTAGTTAGAAGTTCATATCAGGCAGGTGATTTATTATGAAAAAAGTTTATACAAATGTGTGGAGATTAATTGATAAAATAGATGATAATGCTGGAATGCAGATGGCTATTGATGAGGCTATAGCAATTTCGTGTTCAAAAGGAAAGTCTTTGCCTACTTTAAGGTTTTATACGTTTGAGCCTGCAGGAATTACAATTGGTTATCATCAAAAAAGTAATAATTTTGATTTTGATGAAATTAATAGGAAAGGGTTTGGTTTTGTTAGGAGAATGACAGGAGGAACTGCAGTTCTGCATAAAGATGATTTGGTTTATGCTTTGATTATTCCAGAAGATTTTCTTCCCTTAAAGATTGTTGATGCTTACAAATATTTAAGCGAAGGATTAATATTAGGATTGAATAATTTAGGTTTGAATTCTTATAAGAGGAATAAGTCATCAAAAAGAAGAGAAGATAGTTGTTATCTAAATGAAAATCCTTATGATGTTGTTGTTTCTGATAAGAAGATTTCAGGAAATGCCCAGGCAAGAATTAATGGTATTGTATTGCAGCACGGGACAATAATTACAAAAAACAATATTTCTGAGTTGTTAGATTGTATTATTCTTCAGTCAGAAAACCGTAAGATTCTTCTTAATGAATCGTTAAAGAAAATAACTTCTATTGAAGATGAACTTCAAAAATCAATTTCATTAAAAGGGCTTGAAAATGAAATGCGATGCGGCTTTGAAAAATTATTTAGAGAAAAAGGCATTGTTTTAAAGAGAGGAACTCTTTCAGATTATGAATTAAATTTAGCAAAGAAGTTGTATGATGAGAAGTATTCGAGAGATAATTGGAATTATTTTTTATGATGAACTCCCAAATTAAAAGATAAAAGATAATTTTATATAAAAATAGGTATAATCATATTATATAAAAATAGTAGAATATGTTTTATTTGTTTGCACCCATAACTCAGCAAGAAGTCAGATGGCAGAAGGATTTTTTAATTTTTATAATAAAAATAATAATTATATTGGAATAAGTGCTGGAACAAAGATTGCAGTTTCCATTAAATTTTTTGCAATTAAGGTTATGAAAGAGAAAGGAATTGATATTTCTAATCAAAAACCTAAAGTATTAGATGTTGAGGCTGCTAAGAAATCTAAAATGATAATAACAATGGGTTGTATAAAAAGTTGTCCTTTAACTCCAAAAGAAAAGACAATTGATTGGAATCTAAAAGACCCAATAACAATTGATGATTTTAGAAATATTAGGGATGAAATTGAAATTAAAGTAAAAGAATTGCTGTTTAAATTATTAGGCCTTTTTGGGAGAAAATTTCGGAGAGAAACCAGAATATTATAATTTAAGGTTCTTGAAAATCTAAAATTAGGAATTTATAAATTTAATTGAAATAAAGGAATTTTACCTTTATATACTTTTTAATCAGAAAATCTTATATTAACCTTCATATCCTAAAAATGATTGATTCATATGTTTTAATTAAATTAATTTAACTAAATCCATATATAACCCCATATTAGCTTCAAAATTTGATTTATAATCCATAATTTTTGATTTATCAAAACCATTATCTTTAATCTCTATTAATAATTTTTCATCAATTGTTATATAATTTTTACAAACGTTTTCTTTGTATATATTCTGTATATTAAAACTATTATCAAATACAAATGTTGAATTTAATAATAGTTTATTATCTTTTTTAATTGTTAAAAAATAACAATCATTATTTAATTTTTTAATAATTCCTTTTATATCTTCATTTTTATCTAATACTGCATTAATTTGACTTATATTCAATAAAATTGTCTGATTATCAAATTGAAAGTTTATATCATATAATTCAGTAGCATTTAAACTTTCTTGCTTATCTACAAATAAGTCTGAAAAAAAGTTCCATATCTTTGAGAAAAAACCTTTTTCATTATTATCTACAGCAAATACACTTGGACTTACAATCAATAAACACATAATTATAATCGCATAAAATTTATTTTTTGCCATAAGAGATAATATATTTCTATATTTATAAAGTTTATTTATATTTTTTATAAAATAAACCTGAATTAAAAATATATAATCTTACATTTTTTAAAATTTAATATGTAATTTTTAGAAAGAATAACTTAATTAAGAAACGATTTTTTTTACTATAAGATAATATTGTTTATATAGATAAATTATAGGCTCTATGTTATTTTCTATATTTTTTTGTGTTATTATATCATTGTAATTGTGAACTATATTATTTCTAAAAGATGTTGTTTTTGCAATTTCTTCAATAAAATCTTCATCTAAATTTAAGATTTTTTTTAACAAATTAAAGGACTGATAATAATTCTCAGCATATAATTTATTCTCTTTTAAAATAATAGTATTGATTTTAATAGCATTCTCAACAATTTCCTCAATAAATTTAGCCATACTTGTTTTCAATATTATTTTTTCAAAATCATCATTTTCTTTTAGGTATTTTTTATGAGTTTTTTCTAAATATTCTAAATATTCAGTAATATTTTTTAATTTTATTTTTATTAAATTTTTGTCCATTTTAATTTATAATTTTATTTTTTTTGTGTAATTATCTGTGTTAATTCCATCTATTTTATTATCTAAAATTTTATCTCTTACTTCTAAATATTTTTTAAAATCTACATAATTAATAAATGATTGAGTTAACAAATTATCAAATAGGCTAGGTGTTGATTGATAAATTTTAATTCCGTTTTTAAAAATATTCCAATTTAATTCTACAGAATTTGTATTTTTTATTTCTACTATATCTATATTGTCTAAATTTGTTTGTTTTATTATTTCATAGACAAAATCTTTATCATTTATTTTTTTTTTGCTAAAATATGCTAAATCAATGTCTGAATTTTGATTATTATCTCCTGTTGCAAAAGATCCGAATAAAACAAGTAAATCTATTTCAAATTTCTTAGATATTTTGCCTAAAGTATTAAAATAATCTTCTATGTTCATATAGTTGATTAAAAGAAAAGAATATATAAAGTTAACTATGGATTTATAGTTGTACAATATAAGTTTTAAGAAAATTTATTTTACACCAAGATATATTTATAAATATACAAGTTTTAATTTTAAATATGGATAAACAAACAAAAATAGATATATCTAATTTTATAAAAGAAGAACTTATAAAAATTGCAAAAAAGCACTCTTTAGATTTATTTATTTTATTTGGTTCACGAGCAAAAGGAACATCAAAAAAAAATAGTGATTATGACTTTGCATTTATAAGGAAAAACAAACTTTCATTAAAAGAAAAGGATAATTTAGAAAATGATATATTTAAAATAATCAAATATAAGGATTTTGATTTAATAGAAATTTCAATCAAAATTCCCATCATTCTAAAATTAGAAATTTTTAGAACAGGTATAGCACTTTATTATTCAAACAAAAAATATTATGAATACGAAAAAGATAATGCATATTTTGACTATGTTGATTCAATAACTCTACTAGAACCTACAAAAGAAAAATTCTTATCATCATCACTATAAAATGGAAATTGAATATATAAACGAAAAAATAATTTACATCAAATCTTTACTTATTAAACTTAATAAATTATTCTCTAAATATGATAATACAACTAATGAAGAAGAAAAAGAATTTTTTTTTGCTGCAATGACAAAATTTGTAGAAGAGATTATAGAAATTTCAATCAAGATTAACAATAAATTATTAGAAGAAAATAAAGATTTTGCAGGAACATATTATCAAACATTTCAAAAACTTTCAAAATATTATCCGATAGATAAAGAGAATAAGGAATATTTTTCAAACATTACATCTCTAAGAAACAAAGCAACACATAAAGACGAAAATATGTTTGAAAATGAAAAAGAAAATCTAAAAAAATACAAAAACATAATCAAAAAATTTCCAACCTATATTGATTACATTAAAAAAATCATAGAAAATGAAAAAAACAAATCTGACAAATAATTTTTACTAAAAATTATATTTTAAATTTCAAACTGACAAAAACTTTTAATCAAAAATATCGCTAACAATTTTTAAGCAATTTAAGATAAAAATTTATATTGTTTAGTTTTTTACTTTTTTTTAGGAAATACTTCATTAATATAATTTTCTAATTCTAACAAAATAAATTCCGTTAAGTTCTTTGTATTTTCACTTGACAACGCATATAGATATTTCTCTCTGTTTATGGTTGAAATGTCAATCATTGGAAATCCACTTCTATCTAAAATAAAATTCATTAGTAGTCTTCCCATTCTTCCATTTCCATCTGTAAATGGATGAATTACAACAAATCTATAATGAATCTCACTTGCAAGCTCTAAAGGGTGAATTTGGTATTTGTTTTCATTATAAAATCTAATTAAATTTTTCATTTCATATTCAATTAATTCTGGAATAACTGGAATAAAATCTGCTCCTTCTATATATCTTTGATCTTTTCTAAATTCCCCTTCTAAGAAGTCAGGATCGTAATCAGAACTATTTCTATTAGATTTTAATTCTTTTGTTCCATTAGTCAATATTTTATGCAATCGTTTAATGAAATCAATTGATAAATCAGAATTTTCGTTTAACATATATTCTATTGCTTTTTCATGATTTTCTACCTCTCTTAATTCAATTATTTTTTTACCAGAAACGGATTCTTTTTTGTTAATTACCATATCAACTTGTTGTCTTGTTAATGTATTTCCTTCAATAGAGCAGGAATGATAAGTATAACCAGTTTTAAATCTTTGAATTAGTTGTTTTTTTGCTTTTTCTGATAGATTATTCAAATTATAAAAAAACTCTTCTTTTATTGATTTTGCACGTGTCAAAGTATTACTATCTATTTTGTAAGGCATAAATTTAATACCTTCTCTAATAATTTTTTGAACTTTTTTTTCTGTAAATTCTTCTTTTAATGTTCTAAGCATTGTTGAATTAGGCACTACACTTCCTAAATATTTTAAATTTTTTTGACATACTTTACCTGAATTTCTATAATTTTCTACAAGATAATAATATTCTTTACCCTTATTCTTTTTGATTCTTACAAAAACCATAATAAAATATAAGATTTATTTATTTATAAATTTAGGCACTACTAAATAAAATATGTTATAAATAAATATTAAAGTTTATATTAAATATTTTTTTTATTAGAAATAAAAAAACAAATATGGTAAATAAAAATTATATTTTAAATTTCAAACTGATAAAAACTTTTAATCAAAAATGTTGCTAATAATTTTTAAGCAAAACAAAATTATAAATTTTGATTAAAATTTCAAATAAAAATCTTTACTTTTTCTAAAAAACAAATTGATTAAAAATTACAATCAAAAACATTAATTTTTAACCTCAGAATATGCTTAAAAATTAATATCAATTACAACAACTTTTAATTATCATAATTGATTAAAAATAACTATCAAAAATAATAACTTTTAAAAAGATAATATTCATTCCAAATAATCTTTATAATTTTAACAATATAAGCCATTTAAAGGCAATTTGAGATTTAAACGCAAAATCAGAAGACTTTTTTAATTTTATGATGTTTTACTCATCAAAAATTGAATTTTGATATAAATTATTATTTAAATTTTCATTTTTAATAAATAATTATTAATAAAATAAAATTTACCAATCCAATATCCAATTTCTATTTTACATATATCAAATATTTTAAAATTAATCTTATCACTTTTTGATTATTTTTTGACAAAAATACCAAAAGTTCGTATAATATACATTATACGAATACTTCTAATAATTTACTTATTAGAAAAACTTATAAATAAAAGCTTATGTTAATATATTATGAAAAAAATAAAAATGTCTGAAAAAACTTACCTTATGGCAATTTTTTTAATATGGTCTGGAATTTCTTGTGCCATGTTTTATTTTGGTGGTGCAAATTTAGAATCAGCAAAAAAAATACTGGGTGTAACAATTATATGTGCTGTTCTATTATTAATAAAATTTTTAGTAAAAAAAGAAATATTGTAAAATGATAGATCATAAAAAAATTGCAATAAATTATTTAAAATACAAATTAAGCTTAAAGGATATTGAAATATTAGAAACACCGAAAAGTTCTAAATTTGACCTTCTAACAGAAGGATTAAAAAAAATTATTATCATTACTGCTATTATGAGTGAACATAAAACCATAAAGAATAACAAAGGCTATATATATAATTTTTGGGAGTTTCAGGTGCCTAAAAACACTGATTACGATTTATTGATATGTTTTTGTTTTGAAAATATTGAACATGAATTAAAGATTAATGGGTGGTTTTCTTTTCCATATCAAAAAATAGAAAAAAGTGACTCAATAAGTATATTTGAGAGCGATATCTCGGGAAATTATATCAAAGAGCCTAAATTTTTCAAACATGAATTTTTTAATAACACAGAGTTATTTAAAAATTAATGTTTTTGCTAACAATATTTAATATTTGTTGTTTAAACATTATTATCTTTGATTATAATTTTTTATCAATAATTTTTATTAAATATTACTGTTTTTGATAGTTATTTTGTGTAATATATTCTTATTTTGTTTTTTATATGCAGTATATAATTTTTATTTTATGTTTTTAAGAATATGTATATATATTTTTTGTTGCTTAAAAATTATTAGCAGGAGTTTTGATTAAAAGTTTTTAGCGAATGAAAAAATATTAAATAAATTTTTTAGAAATGTTATAGTTTTGTTTATTTGGATTTATGTTTTTTATTGTAAAATACGTAGCTATAAATGTGGTTTTAAAAATCGTTCATTTGATAAATTTAATTTTTTGAATTTGTTGTTTTTTAAACATGAATTTTTTCATTTTTCTAACCTATCTAAACCTTTTTTAGTTGTTTTATATATTTGATTTGGACTTGTTGGTTTACTTGGGAATGTTATTTGCAATTTTGAAAATTTTTAATATTAGCTTCATCTTTGTAATTCACATTACCTGGTTGCAAAACGCTCAAAATTTATAAACTTTTGTTTTTTAAAGAAAACAGTATCAAACCATATTGTTTTTTATATAAAACAATATATCAAGAAAACACTAATAATTTCAACACATAGCATATTCAAATTTTGTTATTTATTTTTCTAAAGTTTTAAAATTATTTACAGAATTATAACAGAAAACTAAAACAACTCCACAGTTTAAAAAGAAAATTCTCAATACAATTATTCCTTAAACAAAATTTCAACTGCCTTATACTTTTCTTGAACTAATTTTTTAGATTCTTCAAATTGAAGCTGATTGAATTTTCTTGTAAGTTTTTCAAAAACTGCTTTTGATGCTTCTTTCTGATTCAAATTTTCATAAACAAACGCTGCCTTAAAAATTCCTGATATGTTTTCAAAATTGCTTAAAATATCTGCTTCAGCAATAATTTGTTCCTCTATTGATTCTCTTTTAAAATTGGTAGAACCTCTATGGTTTAAAATACATTTTTTTACTAATTCTATTTTATCTAAAGGATAACTTAATTCTTTTAACTTCTCCTCTGCAATTTTTGCACCGTTTATATGGTGATCTTCTCTGCCATTAACAATTGAACCTATATCATGTAACCAAGCAGAAATTAGGATAATCTCCATATCTGCATTAAACTTTATTGCCAATTGTTGAGCATAGTTTACCATAGGAATAAAATGAAAAACAAAAGGTTCATATCCATAATGACTAGTAGTTTTTTTACATTCATTTTCTACAAAGTTTTTAATTTCTTCAACTATTTTATCATCCAATTTATAAATATTAAAAAAAGATCGTTAATAAAATTATGTGTTGTTTTGGTAAGAATAATTTTTTATATGATTTTTATTCCTTCTTTTAATATGTTGTTATGCAAAGGATTATTTTTATTGAATTTGTCAAAAGAATGAAAATCTATTTTAATTTTTTTTAATTCATACTTGTATTGTAATTCTGACAAATCTTTTGATGGCAAAACAACCAAATCAATATCCGAATCTGTTCTTGCTGTTCCTCTTGCAAATGAACCAAATAAATATACATGATTTACTTTTTTATCTTCCAAGTCTTTCAGTATGTCTTTTATTGTTAAAAAAGTTTTTAATGGCATCAATTTGAATTTTAATTTGTCTTCTCTTAGTATCTCAATTATTTTCAATGTATTTTCTGTTTTAAAATTTAATTCATATTGATTCTTAGTTTTATTTATTATTTTATATGTTATAAGTGTATCAAGTGATGAGTACAACAAATTATTAGAGAAGTTAGTTTTATTTTTCAATGTAGTTACATTTTGCTTAATGTTAGGATTTTCTAAAAAATAATAAAGAAGTTTTATTGCATTATGATTGCTTAGAATATTCGTTATCATTCTAGTTTTCCTCTAATATTTTGTCAATTAGTTGTAGAAATTTATTTTTGATATTATTTAAAAAGTTTTGAATTTCATGATTATTAATTTCAATTGAATTTTCATTGCTGATATAATTAACTTTCTGTCTTAAGTCTTTGCCTTTATACAATAAATTTCCCGGCAGTTCTTCAAATTTAATTTTATTGTATGCTACATTTAGTAAACCCGAGATTTCTTTTTTATCATATAGAATATGTAATGCATGAATTATTTGAGAATGTGATTCATAATTATGTGGTTTTAAATTGTGCTTTACTGCTAACAGTATTAGTGTTTTGTAATACATTGAATAATAGCCAGAAATTATAGTCCAATGATACCTTTTATTTTCTTCTAAAAGTTTGCAAGTTTTTTCTGTTTCTATTAACATATTTTCATATTTTTTAATCAACATTTATTTTTCTTCTTGCGATATTAAACAATCTTTCCAATATTCATTAAGTTCTTTCATATAATTTTAGTATAAGTTATATTTATAAATTTTCTCAATTTTGAGAAAAAAAATATATTTATTTATAAATAATTCTCAATTTTAAGAATTTTTTTTTCTTTAATTGGGAATTATTGATATAATATTTTTAATCATTTGTTATCGTTTTTGATATCATCTCAAATATAAGCATAATATTGAGAATTCAAAAAAATCTTGTTTTTCGCAAGCTCCCTATTTATACTCATATCCATAAATTCAACTGAATTTTTTGTATAATATTACACTTAACATTTGAAGAATTCATAAATTATAAATCTACTCAAAATTTAAGTTTTTATAAAAGAGGAATAAAAAAAGAAACTTTAGAATTTATTAAAAATGATTTTGAAGAGTTTTTATTATATGGTGGATATCCAAAAGTTGTTATTTCTAAGTCTAAAGATGAAAAAAAAGAAGTAGTAAAAAATTTAGTTAATTCTTATCTTTTAAAAGAAATTAGAGAAATACTTTCCTTTGAGAATTCTTATGAATATGAAAAATTACTAGAAATTATGGCAGTAAAAAATGCTAATATTTTAAATAAAACTAATATTTCTTCAGATAGTGGCATTAGTCTACAAAAAATAGATTATATGATTGATATTTTAGAAAAAACCTATATTTTAAAGAAATTAAGACCAGTTAATATCCAAAAAATAAAAGAAATAATTAAATCTCCAAAAATATATTTTTTAGATTTAGGTTTTAGAAATGCAATTATGGATTTGTTTAATTCAACAAATTTAAGAGTTGATAAAGGGTATATTTATGAAACATTTATATTTTCAGAATTAATTAAATATGGATTTAAACCGAAATTCTATAATTATAAAAATAGCAATGAAGTTGATTTTTTATTAGAAAAAGAAGGCAAGAAAATAGGTATAGAAATAAAATCTTTAATAAATAACACAAATATAGAAAAAAGTTATAGAAACTATATTGAAAAATATTCTATTGATGAATTTTATATTTTAAATGAAAAAATTTTTGATGAAAAAGTAATTGGAAAAACAAAAGTTATTTTCGCTCATTATCTAAACGTTTTTGACAAAATTATAAGTAAGTAAACTTAAACATAATTATGGTTCACCCATAATTTACCTGATACTGTAAAGGAGATGAAAAATGTATAAATCCATAATTCTCAGAATATGCATAACCTAAAAAAGATGAACCATTAAAGCTTGTCTGATAACCTGTACCATTAAATGATATGTATCCCATATTTTCAGAATATGCATAACCATCAAGAATTCCTGCAACATTAATAACACCATAATTGCTACCATTAAAGGAAATATATCCAAAATTTTCACTGTAAGCATTTCCATATAACTGATTTTCGTTCATTAGAACCTGATAACCTGTGCCATTAAATGATACGTAACCTATGTTTTCACCGTATCCATATCCAGAAAATGCACCCGCAACAGGGGATGATGGTTCATTAGAAGAACTACCAGATACTCCATCCCTTAACATCAATATCTTTTCAAACACTCCTGATTTGGTAACAATAACAACCTCTTTTGGACCTTTTGACATCCCTAAAGTACAATTATCAAGTAAAATAGAATTCATCTGATTTGCACTAATAGTCCCATTAATAGCACACGAAACACCTCCAACCTTAACATCAGAATATTCAAGATCTTTACCAGAATTCAATACATATAAAGTATCTGATTCAATATGATTAACATCTATTCTTTTCATATCAACACTCTCTAAACTATTTGAAAGAGTAGATTGATATGATAAGAACCAATCCTGAAAATAAATAACAGACAACACAGCAACGACAAGCAATAAAGCAGTTGCAACAATAGGTGCAATAGTTTTTTTATTCATAGAATATATCTACTTAATTTATTTATATACTTTTTGCAACACTTTAAAATATGTGTTTTCCCAAAACTTTTTCGTAATATCTACAATATTGATATTATGAAGTTAAGTAATAAGGATATTGAGCGAATCTGTTACAGATTCGAGCGAAATAGTGTTGAGAAAGAAACTTTAGCATTTCAATTTAAAGTCTCAATTCGACGAATTGAGCAAATTCTCAAAGAATTTCGTGAAAGCAAACAAATTCCAAAACTTAAAAAAGTTGGTCGTCCAACTAAAGTTA
>Ga0334890_1000285_pt1 | contig 95264 bp, 85 predicted proteins | sample GraSluR1_MG_3_FD_207220 | JGI IMG/M metagenome (GOLD analysis project Ga0334890, IMG submission 207220) | Sludge microbial communities from methane-producing bioreactor in Wageningen University, Netherlands - Granular Sludge_31_08-R1 | ecosystem: Engineered > Bioreactor > Anaerobic >... | reverse complement strand
CAGCAAACGCGGCCACACATACAGGCGGAGTAATATGTGACAAAATAGCGAAGTAAAAACAGAAAAGATGCGCGGCCAGCACGGGGATACCTAATGAAACGAGTGCAGGAGCCAACAATGCAGCCTGAATAATATAAGCAGCAACAACAGGAAGGCCCATCCCCAATACAATAGCTACAATCATCGTAAAAAATAAAGCGAGCAGCACATTGTTACCGGACAGTGCAATTATCAGACTGCTAAATCTCAAACTAAGGCCAGTCACGCTTAAGATCCCTATAACAATCCCCGCTGCAGCACATGCGATTGCAACATCCACTACTCCTTTTGCCGCACTCTCGAAAACTTCTAAAAACCGCTTGAATGAAATTCTGCTTATTTTCTTGAAACTTGCCACAACCACTGCGACCACAATAGCCCATAATCCTGCATAAAGCGGTGAATAACCCCGTATTAAAATATAAAACACAGTAAACAATGGAATAAAATAATGAAATCCTCCAAGAATGAGAGGTCTTAGATCGGGAAGATCTTCTTTGGGCAAGCCAAGAAGCCCTAATCGTATTGCCTCAAAATGTATTTGAAAGCCAACCCCAAGGAAATAAAGAGCTGCGGGTATAGCCGCAGCAAACGCGATATTAAGGTAGGAGATGCCTGTGTATTCTGCCATAACAAAAGCCGCAGCACCCATTACCGGAGGCATGATCTGTCCTCCCGTTGAAGCAACAGCTTCTACTGCAGCAGCAAAATGTGATCTGTAACCTAAATTTTTCATAAAAGGTATGGTGATAGATCCTGTACCTACCACATTTGCCGTAGCAGACCCGGTGATTGTACCCATTAAAGCAGAAGCCAAAACGGAAACTTTAGCCGGACCGCCTGTTTTATGCCCCATACAGCCTATTGCTAAATCTAAAAAGAATTGCCCGGCGCCTATCTTGTTCAAAATATGCGCAAAAAGAATGAATATAAAAATATAGGTCGCTGAAGCAGCGGTTGGAATTCCAAAAATACCATCCCAAGTAAAAAAAAGCGAATCGACTAAATACATTATTGTAAAACCTCTATGGCGAAACAAACCACTTAGATAATTACCATAGAGTCCATATAAAAGCGCCACTACGATAATGCCTGTAAACGCGCCGCCAATAACACGCCTACTGGCCTCGACAAGAGTAAAAATACCAATGATACCGACAGCCATCTGAATACCCGACAATTTTGTTACCAAAGGGTATCTGGATGTGATCACATCAGCAAACATAGTGATATATCCGTATGAAAACAGCGCCATTAAAATTATAATCCAGTCATACCAAGGAATACGGTTGACAGAATGTTTTTTTGAAAAGTTTTTTATCATAAAGCAAATAATTAAAACAAAAAGAATATGCAATCCTCTTTGTCTAAACGCAGTAAATATGCCGAAATAAGCAGTATAGACCTGAAATAAAGTCATTGAAATGGCAATAACCTTGCACAATAAAGCTTCAAAGCCAGACAGATCTCTACCTAAAGCAGCTTCTTCGTACTCTTTTTCCAATCGTAATTCTTTTTCCAATTCCTCTTGATGTTTATCATACGGCGACGAATTCATACGACGCCACTCCTTTCAGCGCAATATTTTCACTTTTTTAAAAGACTCTTATCTGCAGATTTCCTTCACGCAATAGCTTTTCAGCATATCAGATCCAAAGTAGTCTCAAAATGAAACACCAAGTCGAACCCATCAGAAAGGAAATGATTTTCAAGAGATCGCAAAAGCGATATAATACATTTCGTTAATATATTCCATGCTATTTACTTGTTATTTTTATGCACAAATAACAAATCAGCTTGAAAATTTCTTCAATCATAGCATGTTTCTTACAGATTTGGAAGCGCGATTTTGCATCATCGTTTCATTCGCCGACATAAATAAAGATGATCGTCCCCCGCCAGAGGCGGGGGACCCCGGAGTTTGACAGTTCCGGGATAACGCCTTTTTTTCTGAGACAGCTCGAAATCCTTTGAAGAGGCGTTTAGAAAAAGTATCGGATTCCCCGCATAATATATCTTTCCCTGCGGCTGGTGTGGACGACGGAAAACTGAGCATGATGGGCCGCATGGAGAGTAAGGATGCACTCAAAATTTGTAATGTGATGGCACTTTGTTCGACGTTCTAATCAGCCACCTTGGGTAGCTCAAGGGTTTCAGCACCGCTCTGAGCGGTTAACAGACCAAGCCCCCACCTTTGGTGGGGGGCGGTGACTCTTCAAAGCCTCGAATGTTTAATAATAACGAATAATAAGAAAAGAGCCCTGAAACGGGCTCTTTTCTTATTATTCGTTTTCGACTGACCGATCACTCGACTTCGGTTTCGGACGCTCACTTCCGACCGTTCCGGATCTCCCCCAGCTGCGAGGCCGAAAGACCGGTGTAGCGGAGAATCTTCTCTTCCGGCTCGCCCTCCGCGAGCATCGCCAGGGCAACCGAAATCCCCTTTTCAAGTTGTCCTTCTTCGCGCCCTTCTTCGCGCCCTTCCTGCCTGGTTTTCTTTATTTCCTTCTGCATGTAGGTCAACATCTCGTCAGCCTCCCCCCGGTCCAAACACTGTTCGAACGCCTCGTCGATCTCAAGCCCTTCTCTCTTCATCAGGATCTTCAGATATCCGCGCAGATGATTCGTCAGCAGTTCCCTCTCCTCGTCCGACAGCACAATCAAAAAGGTGCGCATCCTCTCCGCCGCCTCCGCGAAGCTCTCCTTCTTCGACGGGGTCGCTAGGTAGCACAAACCGCCAAGCGCGTCCCGGAACGAAAGCAGAGGCTCATGATATGACCGGGCCTCCGCACAGAGAAAGGATCGTGTTGATCATTGCCTTGAGTTCAGAGCATTGAGCGACTGCGACGGAGAGGTCATTTTCCCTTAGAATCCGCGCTGCATCGCGGGGCTTTACGTAGCTTTCCCTGCATTTCCCGATCTCGAATATTTCCTTGATTCGGTATGCAGGCGGGTTGTGATGGTTCACTGTTTCGGGATTTCCGCCGGGGGCGCCTTTGTTATGCTTTGCCAGCTTTTGAATCGTCGGCCAGTAAGGCAAGAGCCACGCTTCAAAATCATATTGGGCGACATGGGGATGAAATCTCGGCTCTGCTCCCACCCACTGCCTCATTTTGTTCTTAGCGTCCTGTGCGTCGAGAAAATCGGGAGGCGTTGCGCCGGTGTATAAATCGGTAAGTGCTATCACATGGTCTGCGGGTTTACTTCCTATCAAAAGGTTTAACACGACCCGTTTTAATTTTTCTTCTTTGGGGATACGACCGTCGTAGGGCAAAACATCCAACTTGGGCGTGTCGCCAGCCAGACAGCTTTTCAAAAAGTCACGGAGGTGCGGAAGAAACGCCTTTTCGGTTTTGCCTTCGACGATGATGGCTATTTTCATGACCGGCCTCCCATTCGCCCCATCCGCCAGACTTCGTCAAGGCTGTATTCGGCCAGCCATCGGTCGATATCCAAGGAATCAGCCCATGTAGCCGATGCGCACCCCTCGTCGTCCAGGTCCATCACCACCACTTCTTCCGGTTTCAGAAAACGTATAAACCTGTCAGAATGGGTGGCTACAACAATTTGCGTTCGTTTGGAGGCCTCGCGCATCAAATCCGGCAGCAGACTCAGCAATTCCGGGTGCAGACTGACTTCGGGTTCGTCGATCATGGTTATGGTCGAAAGATGAGGACTTTGCAACAGCGCCGCGAGCCAAAGGAATCGAAGGGTACCTTCGGAGAGTTCGTTCATATACATCGGTTTGCTGAACATCTTGTCTTTCCATGTCATGGCCAGCATTCCGGCCGCCACCGGCGGGAAATTCAGATCCTCGAAATCCGGGAAGGCCGTTTTCAATACGTCCAGAACGGCTTCGTAGCGATCACGATCCACCTCACGAAGGTAATATAAATACGGAACCAGATCCGCACCGTCATGCCCGGGCAATGTTGCTGGTTTCATGGGCTGCGGCATCTTCACCGGCGCACGGGGGCCGACGTCCAGAACATGATACTGAGTAGCGGCCGCCAGGATGCGCCGAAGTTCCTCGGGCTGGCGAAACATTTTCGGCACCTGCGAGAGCGAGGATTCCAGGGGGTTGTATTCCCAATTGGGCCGAACAAGGCGGTTTTCCTCTGTTTCATAGTACCTGATGTCGCCGTCCGTTGAAGCAATGTGCCTGAAAGGATCATGATACCCTTGCCGCCGCTGACACAACACTTCTCTGGATATGGAATACCCCGGCCCTTTAGGTGAAAGCCGCAGTTCATATTCAAGAGGCTTATGATCAGGCGCCGTCATATCGACGAGCAACGAAAGGTCTTCGCTTTTACCGCGTGTCAGAAGATTGGCGATACCGCCGTATTGCGACAAAATAGCGTTGAGATTGCCTGATGCCGATGCGGACAACATGAAGAAGGCATCCAGAAAAGAAGTCTTGCCGACCCCGTTTGCACCTATCAGCACCATAAACGGCCGTACCGGCAGATCGACGTTCAACAGCCGCCTGAAACCGCTTATTTTGATCCGGTTGATTTTATACATTCTGTTCCTCCCGTATCAGGAATTTTCATTCGGTGCCGACCGTCTTTCCTTGTTCCTGTGCCCGCGGAGCTGAAATTCTACCACGCCGTCGCCACTTTAGATGTCAAGGAGCAGAACTCACAATTTTTCACGACGCAAAACAGGTGAAACAAATAGAGAATAAACACAAAATAGAAAGGGAATATCAGCCTACGATATGCTGGTACATTCTTTTCTACAGTATGCTGGCACTTAAAAAATTATAGCATGAGGAGAGAGGTGGTCTTCTCTACTGGGGCCATCCTATACAATATGTTACTGCTGTCCAAAATAGATCAAAAGGCGAAATAGCCCTCTGAGTTTCCAAAGGTTTACAAAGCTATTTCGGACAGATTTGAAAACAGGTACCCTGCTCTCTCGAACCTCAAAATTAAATCGGCTGTCCAACTTCGAAAACGCCAAAGACAACTGCTCCACATCCGGCACAATAAGCGGTGTTTCAAACGGTTCGTTGATCCACCGATACGTGAAGAGATTCAGCCGAAGCATGGTCGCCATGTTCGCGAATGACCATCCCGCTTTCGAGAGATGATGGAGCCACTTGATCATCAGCAAGGAGACGAGGTGAATTGTCCGTTCCGAACTGAACGGACAAGAGAAAGTCCCCTGGGGGATCAGGCCTCTCCAAATCTGAATGAGAAGAGCGCTTTCGCTCTCTCCGACGAAGGTTTTCACCTTCAGATTTTGCTTCAGCGTCTTGAAGAAGAGTTCGATCTCCCACCTGTCCTTGTAAATCGCGCTTATCGTGCTCGCTCCGAACTGGAGATGATTGGTCGGAAGGACGATCTCCCCCTTGTCCTTCGCCGGGGTCTTCACTACGATCCTCCGAAGCCGCCCGGGGTACTTCTTCGCAGCCGTTCTCGTCAGGTGTACGGTGTTAATCCGTGCTCGTCGGTCGCGTTCACGTCCGCACCGACTTTCAGTATTTCCCGTACTTCGGCGACGGAGCCTGTACGGCGGGGTTTCATAAACTCCGCATCGCTCGTCTTGACGATACCAATGACTGCAGACACAATATCAGCGCAACTACAAGAAACTGCCTTGAAAGGTTTTTAATCATTTTCTCGCCTTCCTGCGAACAGCGTTTTTTTAGAGCCACCTGCTCGCAGATACGAGAGCCACCTCCGCGCTCTAATAGAGCCACCGGCGCGCAGGTCGAGAGCCACCTCTCGGGAAAGAGGCGGCTCCGCTTTTCTGTCGGATGTAGATTACGGACGGAATATTTCGCGCATGGATCTGTTGCCCTTGATGACGATCCTGTACGCCTGAGCGCAGAGGCGGTCGGTTATCGCTTCGGCTGCGATTCTGAGCGGAATCTGGTCGAGCCATTCGGCGGGCTCGAATTGGGACGCGATGATCGTCGCCTTGTGGTTGTACCGTCGGTCGATGATCGAGAGCAGCATCTGCGCCTCCTCTACGGAGATAGGAAACAGAAGCCATTCGTCTATGATCAGGAGGTCGTACTTGACAAACTGTTTTCGCAGGCGCTCGAAGGCTTCGATGCCCTTGGCTCTGGCTTTTAGAAGCTCGTCCAGCAGATCGGGCAACTGTATGTAGCGTGTTTTCAGAAAGCGTCTGCAGGCGGAGTGACCGAGAGCCTGGGCCAGGAAGGACTTTCCCTTATGTAAAGCTTTACATAACGGGAAGTCGTTCCTGGGAGTGGCTTTGGGAGTGGCGGCTTGTAGAAATTTCTACAAAGTCAGGTACATCCGGCTGCCCGAACTTTTGAACGAGATAGCCGTTACTCGGGGAATGGGCGTGCTGGAGGACGCTCTCAAACAGTACAGGAGCATTCGGCTGCTGATACTCGACGACTGGCTGCTCTTTCCGCTCAGCATCGCGGAGTCGCGCGATCTTCTCGAATTAGTGCAGGCGAGGCTCGGAGTCTCCTCCACCATCTTCTGCTCGCAGTACACTCCGGAAGGATGGCACGCGAAGATAGGAGAGGGAGTGGTCGCCGACGCCATTCTGGACAGAGTGGTCCACAACGCGCACATGATCCGGATCCAAGGGAAGGAGTCCATGCGGAAGAAGAAGTGACTTTCGACTACCGCGTAGCGTGCTGCTCGAAGGGAGCCCGCTCACTTACGGGGTGGCTCCCTCTCCGGAGAGCCAGCTCCGTTTCGTCGGAACGGTGGCTCACTTTCATCGGAGAGGTGGCTCACTTTCATCGGAGAGGTGGCTTCATGAAGATCGAACTGGTGGCTCTCGGAGATCGTAATATCCAAACTGGAGTCGCTGACCACCATTCGCTATGCGGGGAAATACAAGAACCGACTCGTCGAGGCGACGAAGTCCCAGAGAGAAATTCTGACGGCGTTCGGCATCGATCTCCAAGCCTCGTTATAATATCGGCAAGCTCTCAATTTTTTACACAATGACCAAATTAATATTCATCCCCAAAATCGCTTTTTCATATTCAATAGGTATTCCGGAATCTGTTATTATGGAGTTAAAATTGCCAAAGTCACCCGCAACAGTGAAGGCATTGATTCCAAATTTACTGCTATCTGTAACAAGAATAGAATGTTTGGCACGCTGTGTAATGGCATTATTAAGCAACATACAGTCATGATTAAAAAAAGAGATACCGTTGTCAAGAGTAAAACCACCAACACCGATAAAAGCTTTGCTAACAAAAAAATCCCGAATCGAATCTATCGTTAAATTGCCAAGAAAAGCCTGCTCGGAACTCATCAATAGACCGCCAAGAGAATACAAAGTAATACCGCTTTCGCAAAGCTCGTTGAGGACAGCAAGAGAATTTGTTAAAACAGTGAGACTTGACCTTTTTTTTATCAATTTTGCAATTTCCAGTGTCGTTGTCCCCATTCCAAGAAATATAGTCTCACCGTCGTCAATAAATCCCTCGGCGCTAGCAGCAATAGCTTTTTTTTGGCTTTGCATACTTTCCATACGAGTAACAAAGAATCTTTGTGAAGAAGCGCCGAATTCACCTTTATTGCCAGGCGCCACCGCACCACCATGTATTCTTTTTATAAGGTTCATATCTTCTAACACACCAAGATCTCTTCTGACCGTTGCAATCGACACGCCCAATAAAGCCGATAAATCATCGTTGTTAAGTATTTTTTTTTCATGTAGAATTTTTAAAATCATATTTTGACGTTCTAAACTTAACATTTTAAACCGTCCTCCAAAAACTTAACTCAAAAGAAATTGTGTTGATGATGCTTGGACATAAGAAATTCATCGCGCCCCGCTTTTGAAAAACGATTCTATCCTGTTTCATAGAAATGCTTTGCCAGAAACTCGATGGAGCATTGTCATTACTGAAGAAGGAGATGTTATGGAAACAGAATCTCGAAACATCTGGTCAACCGATGCAACAAATAACACTCTAAACTGATGATTTATTGCAGGAAAACTGCTAATGGCAAACCCTTGTTTGAACAAATATTGCGACACAATCTCAAAATAGATTGTTAGATTCGTTAAATTTAAAGCATTCCGCCTTACCATCTATAGATACACAATCATTTTCGACAGCCTCTCTGAAAAGAACTTCTGATATTTCAATTTTACTACACTGAAGCGTATTCTTAATTCTAACTATTCTGGGATTATTCACATTGCAATTAACGCATGTTTTTAAGGCGATTTGTATAGCTTCTTTATCTGAATTCAATATCATTGGTATTTTTACCTGTGAGATCATTTTACTAGTTATAGAATTTGGATACGTCATTTCCAAGTCGATTTTTTCAAAGAGACGACGGGTTATCATATCAAGCATACCTACTCCAACAGCGCATCCGTGCGACTGCTCACTTAAATCAAGGGCAACTCGCCGCTCTGCTTTTATTCCTCCACTCGCATATGGGGAGCAAAAGTTACCAGCGACATTCGGGTCCATGCCGTCACCGCTAAAGTTCTTTCCTATCATGTCAACAATTAATACATCAAGATTATCGAAAAAAATTTTTGGCATATTGTTTTTTGCTTCAAGAAGCAGCTTAGGTTCTTCGCATGCAATTTCATTTGCTCCTAGAACCACAATTTTCATAGTCTCATCAAGGGCATTCTCCAAAATTCCTATCCCGCATAATACAGGTGCAGTTTTTAAAATCATCCTCCCAAACTCTTCAAGATCTGCCGCCATATTGCCAAAACCACTTTGATGGCACATCTCTGCCCCATATTGCTTGCCCATCCCAATGACAAGCATCTTCATTATGCCGCTCTCATAAGGGCCACGAAAAGCCGTGTGCGGTTTTATTCGAGCGATAACAATAATACCATCCGAATCCGCAGCAAGCTTATCAATGCATATATCTCTACCATCATGGGAAAGTCCTACTTTTTTCACTTCCATTGATGATATAATTGGACAACCAATATATTCCTCTGTAATCCCATAATCCTTAAGAATTGCAAGTTGCCCTTCTGCTGTTGCCCCACCATGACTACCCATTGCTGGAATTATGAATGGAAACGCACCAACTTCGTAAAGAAAGCTAATAACCGATTTTGTAATCTGGTCGATATTTGAAATACCACGACTTCCGCAGGTTACCGCTATACGCATTCCCGGCTTAATTCGCGATATTATCGCATTGTGTTTCATCTGTTCATGTAAAATCAAGGGAATATTTTTCTCTTGTATATGCGATGTATTAAAATGCTGCGTTACCGCCAACATTTTCGGCAATACCACATCTTTTGCCAATTCAGAAACAACACTCATGGGCAACACCCTTCGCGCAAGCAGGTTTCTAAAAAATAAGGAAAGCGATAATACAGTACAATCTTTACGACTGACTCCTTATCGCTTTCCTATTTTCTTGTACCTTTCTTATTTCCCCTATCTCCCTCTAGCTTTCATAAAAGCATTGTAGAGATCTTCATCACAGTTTTCCTTCACCAAATTCCATGTCGAAGTTGATTTTTTCGCAAACTCCTCTATTTCCTGCGGAGAGAGGTCAACAATTGTTATTCCGAGTCCTTGAAGTTCCTTTGTTACACGCTCCATGCCGCCAAACGCGAATTCGTGAGCAGCCTCCATTGCAGCAACCGCTGCCTTATCAACAACTTCTTTGAGGTCATCCGATAGCGAGTGATAAAAATCTTTGTTCATAATCCAAATAAGGGTCTGAGGGAGATGGCGGGTTAAATTAACAAATTTCTGATGCTCATAGAACTTCTGAGCATAGATCAGCTCCAGAGGATTCTCCTGCCCAGCCACTACACCCTGTTGAAGCGAGGTGTAGAGTTCATTGAATGGGATCGGCGTGGGATTTGCACCCAATTCGCGCCAGAATGCCATATGATACCTGTTCTCCATCGTTCTTATGTCCATTCCGGCAAGATCTTTCGGAGAAGCTATCTTAAAATTCGATGTTGTGGCTCTGAAACCCAAGAACGAAGCACCCATCAATTTGAATCCCGCAGGTTCGTATTTCTCTGCGAGCTTTGCATTGAACTCTGCATCCGCAAACACTTTCAAAGCTTCTTCTTCGCTATTAAATGCAAATGGAAGATCAAAAATTACCGCATTCCTGACAAAGTTTACCTGAGGTGCGCTGCCACTTGTTATTGCCGTAATGCTCCCCTCTTGACAGCCTTCAAGAAGTTCGCGATCTCCTCCGAGTTGAGAATTCGGATATATATCAACCTTCAAGCGTCCTGCAGAATGTTCTTCGATGTACTTCTTAAAAGCTAATACTCCGGCCTGCTGTGAAGTTTGTTCTGTTGCGGCATGCGCGAACGTTATTGTTACTGGTGCCGAAGATGCCCAAAGCGGACTGGTTCCAATACAAAATGCGCAAATAAACATTGCTAGAACTACCCCAAAAACTTCTTTTCTCATGAACTTATCCTCCTTATAGAAAGTGTATTTGGATCTTTACGGCTTCCCGTAAAAATGGAATTTATAGTGATAAAAGAAATAGACTAATATTCGGGATGAATGTGATTAATAACAACGCTATGAGAAACGAAATCATAAAGGGGACTGCTTTCTTGGCAATCGCCAAAATCGGTATTTCTGTCAGTGAACTCGCTACGAACAAATTCACACCGATCGGAGGGGTAACAAAGCCCACTGCAAGATTAACCACCACAATAACACCGAAGTGAATTGGATGTATTCCTACAGCAGTTACTATGGGCAACAAGATAGGGCTAAGAATTAAAATTGCAGGGGTTGTGTCCATAACCATTCCCACAAAAAGCAAAAATGCATTGATGATGAGCAAAATAGCCACACTCGTAGAGAAATTTCCGAGGATAACGCCTGCAATTGCTTGTGGCGCTTGCATTAGCGTCAGCACTCTTCCAAAAACTGTTGCAGTTGACACGACCAGCATTACTGGAGCAGCTGTTTTCATAGATTCCTTTAATGCTGAAGGGATATCGGAAATGCTAAATGTTTTATATACAAATATACTGATTACAAGTGCGTATATTACCGCAACATTTGCAGCTTCCGTCGGCGTTACAATGCCGCCATAAATTCCACCAAGAATTATAATTGGCGCAAGCAAAGCCCAAAAACTATCTAGAAAAATTCTCCAAAAGCCGATTTTATGCAATTCATTATAATTATCTTCTAGTTTTTTCTTATCCTCTCCATAGCGCTTACAGTAGTAGAAAGCATAGAATATTAAAAATAGGCCAATCACAATGCCAGGAATTATGCCTGCAATAAATAACGCTCCTACCGATTCGCCCGTTGAAAGACCATACATAATGAAAGGAATACTGGGAGGGATTATTACACCAAGGCCACCTGACACTGCAACGAGAGCTGTAACAAAGGTGCGATCATAGCCTAAACCAACCAGAAGAGGAATCGACATTGACCCGACGGCAGCTACAGTAGCTGGACCTGAACCTGATATTGCTCCGTAAAACAAACAAGTAATAATAACAGTTATCGGAAAACCAGCACTTACATTTCCAATGAAATATGCGAAGAAATTAAAAAGCTTCTTTGATATTCCGCCTTTTGCCATTATTACGCCCGATAGAATGAACATTGGCACAGCAAGCAATGCGTATGTATCAAGCGCAGTTATCATATTTCGAAAAACAAATTCAGCAGTTGCAGGAATAGAAGGGTTTATTAAATAAGCTACGAGAGCTGATAGACCCACACTGGCTCCTATTGGTACCCCTATTAGCAGCGTCAAGAAAAAAACAGTAAAGGCCGCTAGAACAGTCATCTAACTGTACCGCCTTTGCAGAAGAGGAAATACTTTTGAATAAACCTGAATATCGCCAGGATGAAACCGACCAACAAAGACACATAAACCAAGTACATATAAATATTTAGTGCCGGACTCGTCTGTCCAGTTGCAATTAATCTTCTCAAAACATTTACACCAGGCCTTAACATATAAACACAAAAAAACAGGAACAAAGCATCTTGAATTATCATTAAAAGGGTTTTGGATTTTGGAAATACCGACTCAATAATGTTAACTTTTATATGAACATCATGCTTTATGCCGTAGCTGATACCTAGGAATACAAACCAGATAAACAAATACCGGCTTACTTCTTCCGGCCAAGAAAGAGAATTTGACAACACATAGCGCATGAATATCTGCAAACCCATTATTGCTACAATAAAAGCTAGCAAGATAATGGAAAGGGTTTCTTCGAAATGTTCATTAAGCCACAATAGAAATCTTTTCAATAAAACAACCCCCTGTTTAGCTTACATCGTGTTAAAGGAGGTACGCTGGCTCATAGCCCCCTAATTAATTCAAAGTTTGGGCACCAAGCAGGTTTTTCACCTGATAGAATCTCCACTATTCCCTGTGCGCCCTGATAGCTCATTCTACAAAGAGCTTCATCTGTGACTGCAGCGCTATGCGGAGACAAAAGAACATTCTCCATGCTTAAAAGCGGGTTATCAATGTTCACCGGCTCATTCTCGTACACATCGAGCACCGCTCCAGCAATAACACCTTCCTTTAATGCGATAATAAGATCCTTTTCAACCACAATAGAACCACGAGCAAAATTTAGTAATACTGCGGTCGGCTTCATGAGTTCGAGCTTTGACTTATCAACGAGACCTTTTGTTTCCACCGTTGCCCCTAAGTGCAATGTCACATAATCGCTCTGTTTTAATACAGCATTTAAATCAGAGGCTAAGGTTATATATTCAGGAAGTGTTCCATTTTTTACGTACGGGTCATATCCTATGACATTCATATCAAGACCCAACGCTGCAATTTTTGCCACCTTCCTACCGATATTTCCCAATCCTATAATACCCAGTGTTTTACCGAGAACCTCGTGAAGATCACCACACTCATTTGCACGGAAATTTCCTTTTCTAGTTTCAAAATCCATTTTTACGAGCTTCTTTGCGAATGCCATCATTCCAGTAATTGTGTGTTCAGCGACGGAATCACCATTTGCTAGCGGGGTATTCACTACATAAATTCCGAGCCTTGAGGCGGTCTCTATATCGACAACATTATCAATACCAGTACCATGTTTTGCGATTACCTTCAATTTCTTACCGGATTTTAGAATCTCTTCAGTTAAAAAAAATGTCTTTGAAAAAACAGCATCGCAATCTTGAATGAGCTCTTTTATTGTATCTTCATCCTCGTAAGGTGAAAGAACTATTTCATAACCATGTTCCTCGAGCAATTGCTTGCCTGAATTATGAACATCCTGTGCCAATAAAACCTTGTAGCCCATTTCACTACCCCCCATTAATCGCTTCAGAAAATTCTTTCGTCATCTGTTTTATTCCTTTTAACAAAATACCAACTTCGCTATTACAGCTAAACACTCGCATGCCTTTTTCATAACATTCTGCAAGCAAATTAATATTTGAAGCTATTACGCCACTTGGCTTACCAACTGATGCAGCCGCAGCAACAACAGAATTAATGTTTTTTTGCATTATTTCTGAAAAGTAATCGCCAGGTTTTTCACAATTACAACTCATATCGTTGGGGCCAATTACAGCGGCATCTACTCCTTCGATACCAATTATTCTCTCAATATTGCCAACCGCCTCGCAGGTTTCAATTTGAGCCAAAATGATCGTTCGTGCATTCGAATCTTTCATGTATTCTTGAAGTGGTGGAGGACTATATCCAGTATGAGCTCTTTGTGTAGAAATTCCACGCTCTCCTAGAGGGCTATATTTTGAATATTGCACAACGGTCTTAATATCCTCAGGCGTATTTGTCATTGGAACCAAAAGGCCGTCTGCGCCCATATCCATAAACTTTGTGATAACCTCACGACGTATCTCCGGTATTCTTATGATCACAGGCAACCCTATCCCGTTCGAAATACCTACTAGAGCAGCTACCTGAGACAAATCGAAGTAACCATGCTCACAGTCTATGATCACATAGTCAACATCAGTAGCTCCAATTATTCGCATGATATTAGGGGTCGTAACTTCAGACAACATCATCCCAAGAGCGAGTTCGTGCTTTTGAAGCTTTGCTTTTAGATTGCGATTTTTCATTATTTATCTAACCCTTCTACACATGCAATAGTATCTTGTATTTTTTTATATTTGCCAGAACAAACCAACGCAGAACGGAAAAGCCCGCAAAGAGCTTCGTCCTCGATAGCTGATAATAAACACTTCGTTTTTTGTTTCGTAGTGTTTGGCTTTTTTTGAAATTCACCATCGCTCGCTTCTTCTTTGATTCTAAATACGTCTTCTATAGTTTTTAGTAGTTCTGGAGTTTTCCATGAAACACCACCGGCACAGATAATTCGGTCGATGCTGTTATCAGCAGTTATTTTCATGATATTCTCGTAATATGTGAGGCCCATGTCCAAAAAAGCAGCCGCAAAGAGAGAGGACAAATTTAGGTTTGAGGGCAGAATACCTTGAATTTTCCCTCCTCCCAGGTTACCGGGGACAGGATAAAAACACGTATCGACCCTTATTCCGTTTGCTTCAGGTTTAAATGACTTGTGAACGGCATTCCAGACGTTTTCAACAGGCACCTTATCGCCAGTTATTTCCTGCACGGCTGTTCTTAAAAAATTCACCAGCACATCAAGTCCCCTACCGCCCGGCATATTTGAAATAGTCTTTATAAAAGTTCCCTCAAAATAGGGTCTTGTTTCGTATTCAATTGAGGCTGCAAAAGTACGGGTAGGAACCACAACCTGAGCTCCGGTAGAAATATTTATAACAGCATCACCATAATCCGCCATGCTGCCCAGTACAGATGACTGTTGATCTCCATAATCCGGGAAAACAGTAAGAGTTAGCCCGTTCGAGAGCAACTCACCAACAGGCTTGAAATCATCTTGAGCGATTGCAGGCAATCTTAAATCTTGAAAACCACAATCCTTAATAATTCGATAATCCCATTTGCTTTCCAGCACATTAAAAAAACCAAGCGGGGCTGCATTTTGAGGGTGGCAAGTATTTTTGCCCGTCAGCTTAGAAAGAATATATGACCCTAATGTGTATAGCTCTCCGTTTCTAGTTAGATTTTCTGTTTGAAATAGAGTCCAAAGATTACACATACCAAGCGATGGTTTTATGTAAACGCCACAACATTTCATTTCTTCATAAGAAAATTTTTTCCTCAATAGATCCATATAGTTTTCAGATTTTTCCGACGCCATATTAAGACATCTCATGTCTTGCCAAGACACATATTTGTTGGCTTTGCACTGTGTAGCATAAACAAACCCGTGCATCTGAGTACAAAAAACTACTCCAACAATATCGCGGTATTTCGCTGTAAAAGAGTCGATTGTATCCATTACGATGGAAACAAATGAATCAGCAGGAATTTCGAAAATCTTAGAATCTGGTGAAGGCAGTTTTGCAGGAGCAGGCACTTTTTTGCGCCCCATTATTGAAAAAGTTTCCATATCAAGAAGAACCGATTTGATAAACGAACTCCCAACATCCACAGCGATATATTTCATTCAAAGCTCCTTATATGCGTGCACCTGTTTTCAAATGATCGTTTAGATCTTTATAATGATTGATATTGTATCTTTCGTGCTTGCTTTTGTCAATGCGATTTTCGTCCGAATTTCCGCTGAACTCCCCTGTGTCATAATAGAAGTCGCTTGAACCGAGGTGTTAAAGAAGTATGATTCGACACTCGGGAGGTGCGATGAAGATGAAAAGATACAGCCCTGAATTCAAGGAGTCAATCGTGCGGAAGATGATGCCGCCGGAGAACGTACCCATCATGAGACTGGCGTAAGAGAGCGGCGTCTCGTACGTGACCCTGGCGAAGTGGAGAGACGAAGTGCGCGGCGGCGGCGCGGCCGCGCCGGGAAACGGAGAACAGCCCGAACGCCGGAGTTCCGAGGACAAATTCCTGATCGTCCTGGAGACGCACTCTCTCAACGAGGCCGAACTCGGAGAGTACTGCCGCACCAAGGGGATCTTCCCCGCGGAGATAGAAGAGTGGCGCGAAGCGTGCCTGATGGCCAATCAACGGGATCTCCGGAAGCGTCAAGAGATGCAAAAAGAAATCCGAGCCGAGAAGAAGCGCAGGCGATCTGGGGGGACGGAGAGGAAGACTGATGGGGTGGCCTCTCCTCGCCTGAGAGCAGTGGAGCTGATCGACGAAGCGCACGCGAACGGAGCGAGACGAAAGAAAGGACGCGGAGCGGACGTTCTGGAGAAAACGAAACGGAAACACCCGGAACGATGGAAGGGGGCCCAGTGAGGAACCTGGAAGAGGAGAAAACGGCATGGTTCAATCCGGAGAAGGATGGAAGAGCTCGGGAAACTTTTAGCCCGGAAAACGATAGATCGGTTGACAGCCGCCGGCTGACAGCCACCGCTACCACGTAGCGTGATTCCCGTGAGGAGCCCATCCGCTCGCAGGGTTGCTCCATCTCCGGAACGCCGGCTTCATGTCGTCGGAACTGTGCTTCGCTTTATTCGGAGAGGCGTCTCCGTAACAATCGGAACGGCGGCTCTCGGAGACCGTAATATCCATTAAGGGGGAAGGTTCGTACATCAGAGAGCGATTTTTCTTTGGAAATTCGTATAAAAAGGGGAGACTCGCCCCTTCTATTCAATTCAACAGCCAAGAGTTTCGTTCACCAGAATCACGTGAATTTTTCTACCTGTCGTCGGTGTTTCCAATATTAAAAAAGCCTTGCACAGTTTTGTATTTCCGCTGCATCCAACACAATAACCTACACGTCCACAAGGGGCCTCTTTATTTTGACGTATAGCGCTTAATGGGCAGGATCGATTTTTGATAAATCTAATTGCCGATTCAACATCATCAGTCACTTTGTTCATACTTATAACAAAAATAACGACACTTTCACCCCATGACATTGCACTGATACGATTTCCCACCCCATCAACATTGACCAGAATTCCAGTACGTGTGATCGCGTTTGAACTTGTTAAAAAGTACGAGGCTTCGTTCTCTTTTTTTAGAATTTTGTTTTTTTCTTCAGGAGATAAATCCGGGTGCCAGTGATGGAAGATAGTGCACCCTTTTTCTTCCAGTTTTTCGATAGCTCCTATTTCTCTGATGGTAACACTACCCGGAATACCAACAGTGGATTTTGCAGGAATAAGAGACAAAACAGCAGTCAAGGCATCCTCTTTTGTCTTAACATGGGAAGCCATAAAACCTCTTTGCCTAAGAGCATCCTTTACGGAGGCACCAAGTAGTTCTAAGTGTCTCGTTCTATATTGCTGCCAGTTCGACATTTTTTCGTTTCCTTTCGACGCAGCGCAATCTCCATCAGAATTGTTAATCCGATTATCGTCATACCGAGGATATCGGACCAAATTTCCGGAACAAGCATCATACAGGCCCCCGTGAGAAGTACAAGCCTGCTCGGAATTGACAAAGGAGATCGAAAATACCCTGCGCCGGCGATCGACATGAATACAACTCCGAAGCCTGCTGTTCCTATAGCCGCAAAGAGCTCCGGGGAAAGAGCTTTGCTCCCAAGAAGGAGAACCGGACTATACACAAAGAGAAACGGAATCATAAAACCCGGCGCCGCTATCATCATCGACTGCCAAGCAACGTGGATAGGCTTTGCCTGCGCGATTCCTGCAGCAGTAAATGAGGCAATAGCAACAGGGGGAGTGATATTTGAGAGACAGGAAAAATAGAACACGAACATATGAGCTGAAAGAGGACCAGCCCCCATACGAATCAATGCCGGCGCAACAACTGTCCCGACTATGATGTAACAAGCCGTGGCGGGCAGCCCCATGCTTAGAACCAGTGATGCCAGAGCCGTCAAAAGAAGCGCGAAGAATAGATTACTGCCGGCCAAGCTGACAATATTATACGACAACACCTGTCCCAATCCAGTCATGGATGCAATTCCAACAATGATACCAGCCGCAATGCACGCCATAACAGCGCTTATTGATGAATTGACTCCTTCAATCAAACCTGTAATTACGCTTTTTAACGTCATACGATTCCTTTGAAGAAAACCTACCACAACTGTAACGATCATCCCTAAAAAAGCAGCGTAAATAGGCGTAAATCCATTGAACATAGCCCATATGATAACTACCAGTGGCAAAAGCAATGTGAGCTTACGATAAAAATCCTTTATTGCAGGTATTTCACTACGTTTTAGCCCGCAAATGCCTAATTTCAGGGCTTTAAAATGCACCCACGCAAAGACTGAAGTGTAATACAACAACGCGGGGAGGAGTGCGGCCATCATAATCGAACTATACGGAAGGACCAGATATTGGGCCATTAGAAATGCGGCTGCTCCCATAATGGGAGGCATAATCATTCCCCCGGTGGAAGCCACTGCCTCGACTGCACCGGAGAATTCGGGACTGTAGCCGATTTTTTTCATCATTGGGATTGTAAAAGCGCCCGTCGTCGCAACATTAGCTGCAGCACTACCACTAATCGTACCCATAAGGCCGCTCGAAATTGTCGCTACCTTCGCAGGACCTCCGACCGAAGCTCCGGCTATTTTATTGGCCAGCGCTGTAAAGAATTCTCCCACACCACTTTCTGCCAACAGAGCACCAAAAAGTATAAACAGGAAGATATAGCTTGAAGCTATTTGTGTTGTAATTCCGTAAACACCCTCGTCCACAAGATACATGCGAAGAAGCAATCTTTTCAGAGTAAAACCGAAGTGCCCGAGGACGCCCGGAACCAAATGCCCCCACAGGGCGTACAAAATAAATACAAAGGGGACAAATGCCATCCATATTCCGATGGAACGTCTTGCCGCTTCTATGACTAGGAGAACCGCGATTCCGGCCATAATGTAATCCAGCTGATTCGCGTTCAACATTTCCAGAGTGATTCTGTCTGTTGTAAAAACCGTATATAGACCCACAGAAAGACCTAGTACAGCCAGGAACCAATCAACAAATTCTGCTTTGCCTTCTCTTTTTTTAGAAGGATAGGAAAGGAATACAATAGCTAAAATACATCCCACGAAAAAACCGCTTTTTTTCATCGATGAGATCATCAGAACACTATTGGAGAGTATTCCAAAGATCGCCAGAATGATGCTTAATGCGTATACCGACATTTTTCTCAAGTCTGTACTTGCGATCTTCTTCATTGTGTTTTACTCCTTCTATCGCTTCAGTGCTGCGTCAGCAGCAAACCCAGCCCTTCGATCGCATCCTCGCAGCGCGATTCGCGGAGCACTCCCCAGAGAGTTGCCTGATTCGCAGTAACCACAGGTTTTCCAATATCATTTTCGATTTGTTGAAGAACACTCCAGGTTGCTAAATTCGTGCAGCCTATGAAAAGAGCGTCGATGTTTTGCGGCACCACAAACGAGCGAACCGCTTTGTAAAGAAGATGCTCCGGATAACTTCCCATGCCGGCGAATCCTCTAAGATCAAGTGCGCTAAGCGTTACCTTGAAACCATTCGCCTCCATATATTCTTTTAATTTCTCGTTGATCTCCGGGGTATAGGGCGTGACAACCGCTACTCGTTTTGCTTCTAGTTTCTTCAGAGCGAGCATTGATGTTTGAGTTGTGGTGATTACAGTTTTCTTCAGCATACTTTCCATTTCAATGCGGAAAGCACCTTCCTGTTCGTAACCGACGACAAAGCTACCGCTGGTGCATGCGAATGCGACAACATCCGCCACAGTTTCCAACGAGGAGAGAACGGACGGAATTGACTTGCGCATCTCATGAAGGCGTTGCAGAGGATCTCCTTTGGAGAGGGGCATCCGACTGTAATGAAAAGTAACCCCTTTCAAATGCAATGTTGCAAATTCGGCTTCGAGAACGGAGTTGACACTCGGGAGCATTATCCCTATTCTCGCCCTCCACCCTTTCAATTCATTCCACCTCCATATTTTCGTCATAAAGGTGTTTTAATTGGGATGCTGTAACAGCTTGCCCCCCATGCTGCAAAGAGTACTCTACAAATCTTTTGTATCTTTGGACATAAGATGGAATATCCATGGAAAACGAGTGAAAAAGAGTATGAATGTATTGTGTTCCACCGATTTTTGCTCTCTCCAGGACAATATCCCAGATTTTTATGACGGATTCTAAGGATGCCTTAGGGTAATCAATATACATGAGTTCCGTATTATCTTCTCCAAGTCCACTGGCTCCCAGAGGAATTTCCAGAACTCTGCTCTGTTCGGTTTTCACAGGCTTTTCAGTGTTCTCCCTGTTAAGGTAGTATGCGGAAAAAGGGCTGTCTTTCCAATGCGCGGTTCGATCTGCTCTGTCCACCAAAGGAGCTGCCGAGAGATCGATGAATATGTCCAATTTCTCCAAAAGCGGCGTTAAAAAAGGAGCATAGCCATAAAGGCCGCCACGGTATCCGACAGGATTGAGTCCCGCTCTTTTCAGGGTTCCGTACTGTTCCATAATAATGCGAGTCATATGCTCCTTATCAGAATTGCGGGTGCCTCTAGCGGCGATCTCTTCGTGGGTATGCAGAAGGATCTCTCCGCCGTTTTCCTCGCTCTTTCTCCAGATCTGCAGAAACTCATCCGAATGGAAACCTTCGCGACAATACGTTCCGGTGTGAACAGCAATGGCGCATCGGCCGTCAAAGAGTTCCTTTACGAGCGTTATTGCCTTAGTGCACTGCTCCGCGCACTCCTCCAGAACCGGCGGAGTGTGACTGTAGTTTTTTGCCGGGTTGAGCGGCCCGAAAGCCTCCCAGCTCACGTCTATGACCGGAACGAAATATACAAGAGTATTGCTCATGACTTCCCCCTTTCGAGGTTAGCGAGAAAAAAGGCTGCTTTCGAAACATCCCTTGTACGACAACTCCATAGCTCTCATTGCACTCCAAAAGAGCGCGAGATTACTGCTGATTACAGGTATTCGGAAATCCCTTTCAATATCTCGAATGACTGGAAAAGTCGCTATATCAGTACCTAAAATACAAATCAAATCAACGTTTTGAAGGTCAAAACAGCGTATTGCAGAATATAAAGAGAAAGGATCAACGATGGCGATTTCCCTAAAAGAGGATTTTTTCAGACTATGGCACAGGGCTACCTCATAACCGCTGTCTTCGAAGATATCGAGTCCACGCTGCATGAGTTCGTCTCCATACACGCAAAGCAGCGCTATCTTTTTTGCCCCGTACGCTTCCAATGCTTCAAAGGTCGCTCCCAACGCTGTAATTACAGGGGAAGAAGAAACATTCGCGTGAACATACTTCAAAATTTCTGTTTCCCATCTCTTGTTGACAAAACTTGTGGAAAGACAAGCATATAAATAGACATTTGCACCGAACACAGATAATTCTTCGCTCGCTCTTGCAACATTCGACAGAACATGTTGCAACCCTTCAACGCTTGCGTGTCCGCTTCGGCTTGTTATCATACGGGTCGCATGAACCGTCACACCATCGGGAGCTATTTCTGCAAACTCCGGTTCCAATACCGTGTTGTTCGCAGGCATCATAACTCCGATTTTTCCTCTCCAGCCGTACATTCGAACACCTCTCAATTTAAAAAAAGCGATGCGTTGCGCATGCCGAAAAGATTTTTCTGCATACCCAACGCATCGCCGCTCAGCCCTATTTCACAAGACCTGATTCTTTATAGTATTTCATAGCTCCCGGATGCACTGGAACGGGCATGCGTGTAATGCCGTAAGAGGGATTGAGGAACGATTCGTTAGCATATCCTGAATACGCTGCTTTGAGCCAATCAGTGTTTTCGTACGCGGTCTTGACGAGATGATAAGCAACATCTTCAGGAAAATCGTCTCGTACAGCCCAGTATCCGATGTGTCCAATTGTCTTGACATCTTCCGTGAGCCCGATGTAGGAACCCGCTGGAATGGTCATAGGAGACATCCACACGTTCTTTTCCAGAATTATTCCGATCTCTTCATCGCTCATAGAGTACAATTTTACATTCGTCCCGGGAGCCGCCATTGCATCGGAAATGGGACCAAGAGGAATAATTCCTATCAAAATGCTGGCGTCGGCCAATCCGTTTCTAATCGCATCGACAGCCTCGGCCTGCCCCACGTTGCTTTGGACAACATCATTCAGTGTAAAACCCATGGCTTCAAATATTTTGACATGAGTTAAGTGGGTTCCGCTGCCTGCTCGTCCTGTTACAACGCGCTTTCCTATTAAATCCTTGAGGCTGTTGATACCTGCTCCGTCTCTTATTACCATCTGATAGGGTTGAGAGAAATTTGGTGTTAAAATCCGAAGCTTCTTATTTGCTTTACCCTCATAAATATCGATACCCTCATAGGCGTATTGAAGTATATTGCTCTGAATGGCAACAACATTGGCCTCGTCCGCCATCAACAAATTGATATTTTCTATCGATCCGGCGCTGGTTGTTGCTGAAGCCATCATTCCACCCTTTTCCACCCACAGCTGAGAAAGCGCGATTCCCCCGGGATAATACGTGCCGCCTGTCGTTGCTGTGGCTATGTTGATTCTCATTGAAGCCACAGCAAAGGCTGCCCCGAAAGACAGGAGTAAACAGAGAGCTGCCGCCAACACCACGGATATTTTCCTCACATCAATCACTCCTTTGATGAAAGATAGAATGTGACTTTTTTTAGTCACAATACCCGACAAGCAACAATGCACAGCGCTTGGTCACGGATCCCATCTCCCCGAAAGCATATTCGGGTAACCTCCGGCTTCCCGCAAGAGCAAATCACAGCTTAACGCAACTGCCCCCCTCTCTCCCGAGCAACATTTCTCCAGCTGTTATGCGCTTGGCCAGCAACATCGCCTTTTTCAAGAACAAATGGTAACGCGGAAATGCAGTCGCCGCTACTTTTGGGAAAGGGACTCTATATACAGGTCCCCAATGAAGATCAAGAGCTATGACTATATTTTTCGCAAAACTACTGCAATACAACTGATAAGCGGAACATAACGCGTGCCAGAAATCATAGAGCGTCAAGATCATGAGAAGTGCAAAGAACCCCATGCAAGCAATGCGCGAATTGTGATAGCCAGCTTGAGAGCAAAGAAAATTGACAAGGTTCAAATATTCTCGCAACGTTCGTTAATGTTGCTCTTTTTTCTTTATAGCCATACTGGTAATACATATATTGCCCTTGGCTCCCGCTGTTTGATGGGAACGAGTATTTATAAACAATGCTTTTAAATATGCAGGCCAGACTTTGCAGACGAGTCCTCAGTTGGAAGCAACAAAGCCTCCTGGATTCACATCACTTAAAATATCGATCTAAGCCTTGAACAAAGTAAAACGTGTCTGCATAGCCCTACGCATTCTCCGGAGAAAACGATCAATCCAAGCCCAGAATTCTGGCAGGATTCTTCTTGAGCATTATGTCAATATCTTCCGGTGACATGCCTTCTTCCAACAACTTGCCTACAAAAATTTTCAAGCCTTGCGTTGGGGTCGGAACATTCAATTGCCCGCAGTCCGAAGCAAAGACAACATTCTCCGCTCCTACGATGTTGATCATATCCATGTTTTCTTTGGGCGAAAGCAAGTAGCGTCCCTGATGAATATACAGAGCAACATGCTCTATCAGAACACCCAGATCCACAAGTTCTTTTTGTTCCGACGGCGACCACACCCAAAGTTCATTCAGCTGAACGTGCTGGAGCACCAGCTTTTTCAGCCCCATCTTGTGCGCTTCCTTAAATAAAGTTACGATTTCTTTTTTAGAGAGATGTCCTGAAGCTATTGCGTTGTCGTGTTTTTTCGCCAAAGCCAATACTTCCACCGTCTCCGGGGTGAGATTGCCATTGTCATCAAGGATGCTGATACCTTTTCCCTCGGCTTCTGCCTGTTTTTTCCCGAACTCGATGGATATCTTCATGTGGAAGTATTCCGGAGCATGATACTGGGCGATATGATGCGCCGACCACTGGGTTGGAAACCATATATAGCGCCCGCCCAAGCGTATGGAAGCCTCAACGGAGTAAGGGTTTATTCCCCCTGAATAGCGGTTCATTACGACGCCTCCGTAGCATTCCATACCCGTCGCCTTCTGCACTAGAGTCGCACGATCCGAAGTGATGCCCTGGTGGCATTTAAAGCATATCGCCCTCATTCCTGCGGCTTTCGCTTCAAGAGCACTATCGATTGAATCACAAGTTCTAGGGAAAAGACTTGGCCCAGTATGCTGATGACAGTCTATCGCACCCTGAAAGAACTCATCCAGATACTCGCTGCTGATCTGATTGCCCATTCAGAAACCCTCCCAATCGTTATAATCAAAGGTTATTGTTAAATTGGAAAATCTGCAATAAAGCGCATTTCTTTAGAGTTGCAAACTTGATCAAGCGCCACCATTGTAAGAAAAAACCATATTAATAGCAAATTCAAAAAAAATATAAACTTATAAATTAGTTTTATGAATGCTTGAGCGGCAAATGCAAAAATCGCCGACTGTTTTCTCTTAGAAGGTCATACATCGCTTGGGCTGCAACGCTTAGGGAACGATTTGGACAGGTCAAAAGACCGATTTCTCTAGAAATTGGCGGATTCACAATTTTAATGAACTTAATTCCGTGAGCGCTTTTTGTTGGAAATGTTAACCATGGCAGTATCGAAAAACCGAGCCCTTCGTATAAGAGCCCTTCGAAAGCGCTTATTGTGGCAACAGTACAACGCGGGTGCACGATATTTTCAGGAAGATTTTCCAGTTCTCTTATTTTTGTATGAATGCCCGTCTCACTTAAAAACCCAATATAGTTATGCTGAGCTACTGCTTGCCAGTCGATAACACTATCATACCCTTCAAACCAGTCTCTTCTACATACCACCCCAAAAGGTTCGCTGAACAATGGCTCGAAGTTCAATTCCTTAGAAGGATCCGGACTGGAAATCCCAAAATCAGCCTCTCTCTGTTTTACTCGCGCGACAACGGCGGCAGAATTTTCATCACGAATACTCAAGCTGATGTTCGGGTATTTCTCACTAAAAATCCTTATTATTTTAGGAAGAATTTTGACTGCATACGATAAAAGGGAGGATATTGACACATTGCCCTTCCTATGTTCGGCAATTTCTTTAAACTCGTTTATGGTTTCATAAAATGAACTTGCAAGACTTTGGGCCTTAGGTAAAAGATCGGCTCCATCGGACGTCATTAAGACCGTGCGGGTTGTCCTGTCGAAGAGGCGTACTTCCAGGTAATTTTCCAATTGCTTGATTGTTGTAGAAAGCGCTGGTTGAGTCATATTCAAAGCTGCTGCAGCGACGGTGAAGCTTGATGTTTTAGCAACTTCCAGGAAAGCTAGAATATGACGCAAATTTATATTTGAATAATCTTGCTTCATGGCATTTTCACCTGTTTCTCTTTTTTTATTAAAAAATGCTCTATATCCAACAGCCTTACAACCAACAGTCGAATTTTGATCACCCAGTCCGTTTTAAAGCGAACAGCCTACAAGTATCCAGCAAGCATCGTGAAGCCTTCCACAGGACTCTGCGCATGAGCCAACAAACCCTCCGATTAATTGTTCGAGGGAATACGTATTAGCACCCTCTAAGTGCGTTGAACGACAGTACGCAACCTCCTGTAGAAGCGATTAGCCGTTGGCCCTTCTAGGATAAGGTTCGCCGATCATCCGCAACAACCGCTTCACTCCTCCTCTCCCCCGTTTCCCATATGCCGCTCGAAGGACTGCATTATCAGGCTCATGATGTAGGGAATGTCATCCTCCGGGGAGAGAAACACCTCCACATCGCCGTTTCCCCATCGGCCGAGTCCTTTCACGTCCACGAAGTTGGTCTCCGCCTTGTACGCGACGTAGAGCTTGAGGAACTCCTCGGTCACGCAGGGGTCGAGGGCGAGTATCTCTTTCCGCAGTATCTCGAACAGGGCGCGTGTTTTCGAGCCGCCGTTTCCGCTCTTGCCGCAAAGATGGGGGTGATCGTCGATGGTGTAGGAGACCGTGCGCGCGGTTTGGGTCCGGTAGGAGTCCAGCGTCTCCTTCGGCAACACGGGCGCCTTCCATATGTCGACCTCCATGCTGCTCAACTTTTCAGCCCTCTCCTTCTCCGACCACGAGTAGGTTCTCTGGTAGATGGGGATGGAAAACTGGGGCGATTTTTTGATCAGTTCGAGAAACGCGGCTTCGTTGGCTTTCATTTTGTACACTTCCTCCGTCAAACAAGATCAACGCGCAAGCAAAGCACCGGAAAGGCTCGTTCAGTAATCGGTCAAGAAAAACCGGAACAGCGGAGGCGCAGTCGACGCTCTACTCCACCATGGCTTTCAGCAGCGCGTCGCAGGCATCGGAGTAGAACTGGATATCGATCCTCGTAGCCATATCGTCGGAAAGATCGAACAGCCTGCGGCGGCACGAAACAGGCATGAGCAGCGCCGACGCGCCTTTTTCCACGGCTATTTCCGCCAGGCTGACCGGATCGTACACAGGGTCGAGCGAACCTCCGAGGTTGATATTCCCGGCGATGACAAGTCCTCCGCGGACGCTCTTCTTCAAGAGCGCGGTACACAGAGCGATCAGCCCCGCGACTCCCACTCCGGCCCCCGATTTCGATGCGTCGAACGCCCGGAGCTGCACAGTGAATTCGTGGTTGCGCGGCTCCTTGTCCCCTACCAGTTGCGCCGATCGGGCGTACAGATTCTGCTCCGCGAAGCCCATGCTCTCTTTGAACGCTGGAGGAACGGGTTTGTTGATGATTTTTACTCCCGAGCCCGGCCCCTCGTTGACCTCGATGCGGAAAAGCCCCGGATGCTCTCCCTCGCCGCCGGGGCCAAGCGTCCAGGCCTGTCCCGGCTCAAGCGGATCTCCGCCGATGCTGCTCTCGCTCCGAAGTTCGGGAGTGGAGACAAATTTTTCGACGCCGTCCGCCCCCAGCACGTAACTGAACGACGTGTTCCGGAACTCCGCCGCTCCTATCCGCTTCTGTTGCTCTTTCACACGCCTTCTAGCCTCCATAGCGAGACGGACGGCCCACTCGAGTTCCTCGTCGGGAACCGCGGAATCATTCGCGGGATAGAGCAGCTTGATCAAGCCGCAGACCGTCTTGTTCACGGCATTTGTGTCGCGGCCTGAGAGCGCGCCGCCGAAGAAGACCCGGTTCTGTAAAAGGCCGACGCGGCTCTGGTTTCGAAGCCGGTTCCAGCACTCCGAAAGGAAGTCGCTGACAAGACCGAAGTGGTCGGTGAACGATTTTTTACCGAGTTTCGGCACGTCCCATCCGGGTAGATAGGCGTGGATGCGGTCCATAAATGCCGTGTCGTTCCGCATTTCCGGGGGCATGGGGCCGAAAAGGTGTCCGATTCTCTGCTGATGCTCCACGTCCACCTCGAAATTGCCGACCATCACGATGCTGCCCTCCGCCCTGATGCTCTCCTTGCCACGACTGAACTCGCCCGACTCCATATACCCTTTCATGATGTTGACGCCGTCCTTCTGGTCGAAGGAAATACCGGATATCTCGTCGAAGCAGACCACGTCGTACTGGCAGACCAGTCCGCGGCGACCCTGCGGCGTGTTCTCGACGAACATCTTCGCAACCGTCGCTTTCCCTCCGGAGACGAGATGCGCGTAGGGCGAAATCTGCTGGAACAGATGGCTCTTCCCCGTTCCCCTGGGGCCAAGCTCCACCATGTTGTAGTTTCTTTCGACGAAAGGAACCATACGCAGCAGGAACGCATCTTTCTGACGTTCGGTCAGCTCCCCCGGTTCGATTCCGATGGAGCGGAGAAGAAAATCCTTCCACTCCCCGGTGGAGAAACGAGTCCTCGCCTCGGCGAGAACATCCAGAACATCCCGCTTCGAAAGCTGAATCTCGCGAATCGATTCGATACCGAAAGGGCGTCCCCTGTTTTCCTGAGCTATGGTCAGATCGAACGAGAGGGTGATCTCGGCGTAGAATCCGCCCGTGAAGATACGCTCGTGCCGGTTCGCAAGCTCCCCGGCAATACGAACATCCGTCAGCCGGAGGCTCGGGAGCGTGGCGAGGTACTCTCCCTTGCTGTCAAGGCGCGCAGTGACGAGGTCGATGATCTTCACCTCGCCGTTCTCCCTCGCCCTCGCTTTGAACAGCTCCTCCTCGCCCGCCTTGACGGTGCGCGACTCCAGTTGTCTGCGGACAATCTGCAGCCCCTCCTCGATCTCGTCCTGCTGGATGCTCGCGCAGTAACGCCCCAGGAGAAACTCCACGACATAGGTCGGAACCGGAAACTGACGGCTGAACGCGCGCACCAGATCCTTTCGCACCAGAAAACCGTCGAGACACTCCGCAGCCTTTACATCGATCCGGTCCAGTTCAATCATTCAGATCCCCTCCGCCGATCACGGTAGAAAACTGCGCAACAAGCGCGCCCGAGTCATTGAACAAGACGACGAACGCCTCGCGTCCTTCCAGACTCTCATCCTCGACGACCACGGAGGCCGTTCCATTCTCCTTCACTTTCCTCACTGCAAGGACGACGCTCGTCGAAGGATCGCCTGCCATCAGACGGACATCGAGCAAAACACCTGCGACGAAAGTGTCCAGCACTACGTTGCAGCGCAGCCCCTTCCAGACGATATCCGGAGAAAGAACCCCCAGGTCCGTCCGCCGCGCCATCCCCGAAGACACGCTCAGAGAGAGCGTGCAGCACTCTTGAAGACTCAACCCTCCGTGAGCGTACTCTTCTCCGTTTTTGAAACAGCGCACGCCGTCCGCCAGAGCGATCATCATCGACGGATTCCAGTACCAGGGAAAGAGACGCTCGTCGGACGAGGCTCCCGGCTTCAGGGAAGCGCACCTTCCCCACTTGCTCACCGTCAGTGCCGCCGAAAGCTCCGTCTTCGGAAGACACCCCGGAATCAGCAGCCAGCCGTGGTCCGTTACGATACGCACGCGCTTCCACCCCGCCGAGAAGAGCAGGGATACCATCTCGCGCACTTCCGACAGCAAGCCGTCGAGAGCCTTGGCGAGCTTGCTCCCGCGCTCGTGCCCCTCGCGGTCGATATCTCCGAATTCGAGCCACCCCTTCCCGGCGCCGTCTCCGGGATTCGACCTGTCCAGAACGCGCCATCCCTCATCGGCAAGCAGCTTTCTCAGCGCATATCCGCCCTTGAGCGACTGTCCCGTTTCCGCTACGGAGGGCTCGAAATCCGACGCAAGATCGCCGCCGGCGATCTTGCCGCGCACCGGAGAGACTGCCGCTTTACCGGTCGCCGTCACGCTCGGAAGAGCGGCCCACGCGGGCGACTCCCCGACCTCGAATCCGACGTCCTGAAGCATCCCCGCGAGGCGCTTCGCCGTATCCAGCCGAAGGCCGTCGACGAAGAGCATACACTCTCCTTCTTCGGAGGAAGCGGAATGCGCGGAGAGCGCCTTGTCTCCCGGATAGCCCCGGCTCTCCGCCATCGCCTGCAGAGAGCGGGCCGACTCCTCCGCCCACGGGAGATAGAGCGAACGGACAGCGCTCTCTATCACGGCGGAATCCGCAAGAGTATCCCCGAATGCCAAGGCACGCAGCATCGCATCGTCCGCTTTCCACCCGCGGCTTCTGTACGCCGACTCCAAATCCTCCAGAGTGCCTGCGGCAAGATGCTTCGAGGTAATTTCCGCCAGAATCGCTATGAATTCAAGCGCGGAAGCGAGAGGGGCCTCCCCCAGCTCCGTCCAGACGACGCTCCGCCGTCTCGCGTGCTTCATTTCAAGCGCGGCGACCTTCTCCCTTGCTTCATGGGGGGGCAGATCCGCAAGCGAGAGCAGTTCTTCCCGCAGCACCCTCTCCATATCCTCGTTCCACTGGGGCCAGCCGTCGAACGTTCCGTCGTTCAGCTTCCAGAAGATGTTTTCCTTCGGCGGCGAACAGGTTCGCAACAGGGCGGGGATGCCGGGATAGCGCTTCGGCGCCTCGCAGAAACGCTCCCAGACGTTCGCCCACGATCCCCGACGCGAGGCAAGCCTTTCAGCCCCCGAAAGCTCTCCCTCCTTCTGCGGGTTGAAACCGAACTGCGCGCCGCAGACCTCGACGAAGGCACGCCATTCGTTCGCTCCCCGGCTCTTCCTGAAGTCCTCCCCGCGGTCGAGCCAGAAGAGAAGATCGCGCACAGGATCTCCCGTGAGCAGCGTATTGAAGAAGTTGCGGTCGAGACGCTTTCCCTCAAACATCTTGAGTTCCTCGTTCAGCAAGCGATGAAGAGAGAGCAGCATCGCGCGCTTGGAATCTCCGTCCCTGGCGACATCGAGCGCGAGCCCCTTTTCCGACTTGAGAAAAGCCGAAACGGTCCAGTCCTTCCCGTTGCTCTGAGACCAGACGGTTCCCCGAAACTGCAGTTCAGCAAGCGGTTTGAGCTCGTTCGGATTTCCCTCGACGACGCGCAAATCCTGACGGCCGAATCCGGGGGTGTAGAAGACGGGGACGGTTCCCGCCGGTATCGGCGCGTCGGCGATCTTTCCGGCGAGGACGCAGCGCAGCCAGATCGCCGGGCCCGTCCTTCGTGCGGGCGCGTACTCTCCGAGCGCGAAAAGCTCCGGCATCGCCTCCTGAAGCATCGGCAGCGCAGTCTCCCACTGCCGTTCGCGATCCGGCCAGAGAATGCACACAGGAGGGGCCTGAACGTCGGGGTTGAACGCAGACGCGCCGCGGACGGCTGCCGCAAGGTGATCGAGGAGCTTCATCTGGGGGCTCCTTTCGCGGCAAAACGCCGCGCCTCCGTCTTTTCGGCCAGAGTCAGGTGGTGGTCGTTGATCCTGTCTCCTTTGAACAGAGGAAACCACGGAGAGGACCCGACATCCATGCCGCGGTCCTTGTTCCAGTGGATGCCGGGTTTTTCGCGGAGCACCCCGGCGCCTCTTTTCCCCACGTCGGGGACGCTCATGAAGGGACGAATGTTGAGGCGAACCCCGTCGTTCAGTTCCGGATTCCAGCCGACCGGCTGCTCTTCGGGAGCCTTCCAGCGAACGAAGACGTCGTAGGGGGCTTCGCCCTCGAGAATCAGCTCCAGTCTTTTCTTCAGCCCCTCGGCGGCGGCAATGCGCTCCAGCGCGCCGTCCACGCCGTTCGCGGCGTCTTGTTGCCGGGCCGCGATCCAACCGCCGAGAGAGGTGTAGATCAACGTCTCAAGCGCTTTGTAGTCCAGCGTGTGATAGTTCACCAGAGCGGCGAAGCCGTCCCGAAGGCCGTCCCAGATATGCCAGACGAAGGGGCGGTTCTGGAAGAGCTTGCAGTGCTGGGCGAAGAACTTCTCCCGAAGCCAGCTCTCCAGCGTCTTCCCCGCGTGACCTGCGCTCGTCAGCAGGAGGGAGAGCGTATCGTTGGACCATTCACGGCCGTAGGCGGCGACGAGGAGGTTCAGCAGACGATCGGCGGCGGAGGGCTCGCCGAGAAGCGGAGGAATGCAGACAATGCCGTACCGGTCGGCGAAAGGAAGCAGCGCGCCGCAGCGCGTCGCCCATTCGCGCTGTTCGTCGGCAAGCTCCATCGCTTCGTCCAACTCCGCAGGCCAGCGATAGCCGAGAAGGCGGGCGACGGCGATCTGCAGCACGTTCGCTTCGATGCGCAGCGGACCGCGAACAGTCCGCTTCTCTTCCTCGTCCCAGACCACGGAGCCGCAGGGGTGGCCGTGGAAGATCCACTGCGTGGGGTCGTCGGTGTAGGGTTCGGGGAGACCGTTGGGGTACTCTCTTTCGGCGACCTCCGTCCAATACATGAAATCAAAAGGAATCTTGCCGACATAACCATTGTCAACACTTAATTTTTGATTGAACCCTCTTAATGTGTCGGCAAATTCATGTGATTCACAAAAAACCCAAACACTCTTCAAGTAAATAGGATCTTTTGGAATAATCACTGGCAATGAATTGGGAAAAACACTACCAAGATACAGTGTGGCTGGAAGATAACGCATCTGGCCTATTGCTACTCCTCTTTTTTTATAAGCTTCCGAACCACGAAACGCAGATCCTTCAAAGTCAACCACATCATCCCATCTGGAAACAAAAGACTTTCCACCAAAATGTCGAGTCTCATTTGAGACTCCCTCAAATAATGAGTACGTTTTCTGCAAAACATCAAATTCCCAGAAACTAAAAACAAATTGGGGGTTATCTCCCGTAGAAGTTCCCTGATAACATATAATATAATTGCGAAACAAAGTAAAAACGGTATCGTGATCCAATCTAACCATATATGCTGGATTTTCCAGTTGTGTAGCTTGCACGACGCTCCGTATCTCCGCAGTCGGCAACAGAGCATCTTTTCCCGCTGCGGAACGCGCTTCCGAGACATCGACACCGCGCATCAGACCGGAACTTTCGCCAGTCGCGAAAAGACCGTCGTGCAAGGTTGCGGCATTCCCACGGCTCATGACGATGAGAGTAGCCTTTACAATCTCTCCGGTGATTGTCTCGAACGCCCCCGCTCCCATCCTCGCGATCAGGCGCCATTCGTGCTCTTTGAGCATTTTCTCGCGGAGCTTCTTGTAGGTGGTCAAAAAGAGCCAGTTCTGCGGCATCACGAGGCTCGACGTTCCCCCTTCGGCGCAAAGGTCCATGCAGCGCTCCAGAAAGACCGTCGCAAGTTCGTTCTTCGACGCGGGGAAGCGCTCGTCGCAGAAGGCGCGCAGTCTATCATCCTGCTTCCCTCTGCCGAGATAGGGGACGTTGGTGATCACCAGATGGTACTTGCGCGCCAGGAGCGTCGCGGCCTTCGAGATGCCTTGAGCGGCGACGGCCGCCTCCCGCCGTTCGTCGGTCTGCTCCTGCGCAAGGGCTTTATCGAGCGTCCCGGAGAGTTCGCTCCACCGCACCAGCTTCGCGGAATCGCTCTTCGACGGGTCGAGAAGACTGCCGAACGCGGGCGCGTCCCGGAAGACGTCATGCAGCCATTCGAGCGCGAGCGTCATGTTGCGCCTTCCCATGCCCATCGCGCCCCACTCTTCTTTGGCGGCGCTCACGGCCAGCCCGGAGCAGGCGATGTTCAGCTCCGGAAGGGGGCGATATCCGCCCGCGCCGTCGTACGTCCACGCCGCAAGGGCGAGAGCGAACGCGGCGATCTCGGTCACCCGCCTGTCGATGTCGAGGGCGTGGAGGTTTTCGCGGAGCACCGCGTCCACGGCCTCCCGCGGAGAGAGTCCTTCAAGATCTATTCGCATGGAAACGAGCATCGAAAGAAGCGCCACGAGGAAGTGCCCGGAGCCGCAGCACGGATCAAGGACAGCGAAGTTCCGCAGGCTCTCCGGCCATCTGCCGAACGTTCCCGCGGCAGGGGTCCAGCCGTCGTCGGTACGGACGAAGCGCAGGTACGAAAGCGGAACTCCCGGAAGAGCCGCTTTCGACCGAAGCTCCTCCTCGCTTTCCGCACTTTTCAGATCGGCGCCGGAAAGGCGGCGGGCCGCCCACCACGCGCCGATGGAGTTGTCCAGCAGAAAGGCGACCATGTACGGCTCGGTGAAGAGCTGCGTCACTGCAGGGAGCTCCCGCGCGCCGATCTTCACCCCCGAGTCGTTGATCTCCTCCTTCTTTCCGCTCTGCCAGAACTGGTACACCCAGCCGAGCGCATCGGACGCGGTGAACACTTCGCCGGGCAGTTCCTCGAGCAGGCGTTCCAGCTTCTGCTGATGTTCGGGAGGCAAAGCCAGTTCAAAGACGGGGGAACCGGTTCGGAAGATCCGCGGCAGCATCCGGGCGGCGAAACGGGCGGCCAGCTCCCACATTCCCCCGGCGCTCTCTGTTCCCTCGTCCAGAAGCTCGCGGCAGGTCTCCAGGGAGATATCCACGGGGTCGTCGTCCTCGTCGGGCCAGTACATCAGCAGTCCGTTCCCGGCAAGGAAGCGGGCGAAGAGCATTCTGTGCCAGTGTTCGTAGGCCGTCTCCTCGACAAGACGCTCCATTGACTGCTCCTTGCCGCCGTTCAACGAGTCGCCGAGCTGCCGTCCGTGGGCCCGGAGCCTGCGGCGCAGCTCCTTCTCTCCTTCGGAGAGATAGGAAAAAGGCGCAGATTCGGCCGTCCCGAGCTGCTCCAGCGCCGCCCTCGCTCCGGCCTCCGCGCTCTTCCGGGCCTCCTGCACCGCTTCCTTCAAAGAATTCCGCAGCGACTTATCCAAAGCAGGCATCGGATCATTGCTCCTTTCGCGGAATCACAGCGATGAGAAAGTTGCTTCATGAAAAACTCCCAAGCGGACCCCGATCATTCTTTTCGATGCGTATCGTCTTCATTTTCCTCGGCGGTTTCATTTTTCGCCGGAAGGCCGAGAAATTTATCATCCGTCAGAAGCGTCATCTGATGTATGGCGATAGTATTGAGTCTTTCAAGACGTTCTCTTTGAGAGAGCCCTTCGGAAATAAAAAGAGCGTTGAGGTTCTCCAAGTTGGAAAGACAGACGAGCTGTGTAATATCGGCCTCGTCACGCATATTTCCCTTGCGTCCCGGATTAACTTCACGCCACTGTCCCGCTGTCATCCCGAAAAGAGCAAGATTGAGTACATCCGCTTCACTGGCATACACCAGCGAAGTTTGCTGCGCATTCAGTTCCGGTGGAATCAAATGTTGCTTTACGGCGTCGGTATGGATTCTGTAATTGATTTTGGCCAGATTTCGTCGGATATCCCATCCCAGAGTCTTTCGTTCTTCTTCTTTAAGACGCTGAAATTCTTTGATGAGATAGAGCTTGAATTCCACGGACACCCAGGAAGCAAACTCGAACGCGATATCCTTGTGCGCGTACGTGCCGCCGTAACGCCCCGCCTTGGAGATCAATCCGATCGCTCCGGTCGATTCGATCCAACGCTTCGGCGTAAGGACAAAACTATTGAGCCCCGCCCTCGTTTTAATCCCATCGAATTCGATGGGATTAAAACGAGGGTTGTTCAGATGCTCCCAGATTCCTAAAAACTCAATCGTATTACGGTTTCTCAGCCAGTTTTGAATAACATAATCGGTGCGTTCCCTATCTTTATAACGGGCTATGTCCGTTAGGGAAATATATTCGTCATTTCGTACGGCATAGATGGCGACATCTTGTTTCAGCACACTGATCTTTGTCATCGGCTTCCCTCCTCATTTTGCGAATTCCAACTTTTTCAAGCGAAGTGCTGCCGGGATGTTCCAAAGTCACTGTACCGGGAAGATCCTTCTCTCTTGCATTCTCATATACTCACCGGTCCTTTTTTCACCAGCTCTTTCAGCAGAGCGCCGGCATCGCGGAGCCAGAGGTCGATCTCGGCCTCGTTCTTGAGCACTCTTCCGGGGAGTTTCGCGGGCTGCACCTCTGGCTCGCAACGCTTTGCCGCATCGAAAAGGAGCTGCTTGTATCTCCCCGGCATGGCGGCTATTCTATCTCCCAGGGCGCTCAGACCGGCGTTTTCAAGGCTTTCAAGTATGGCTTCCGGAGATTCGAGCTTGATGACTGGAAAGGCCGATTTGACCAGGCCGTACGGTTTCCGCAAGAGGTTGCGGTCTTCCGGGTCGAGCGCCATCCAGTTCTCGTCGTTCTGCAGAAGTTTTTCTCCCGCCGCCCATTCCGCATCCCAGAGCTCCTTCAGTTTGCCCAGCTCCTCCCGGTGCTGCTGGGCCAAAGCGGAGACAAGAGGGGCCACGGGATCGGGATCGTCCAGAAGGCGGCGCTGCTGTTCGACTATCTTTCCGCGGGCGAGAACCGCCTCGGAATCCGGAAGAGGAAGAGCATGGTCGGAGAGTTTGCGGAACAGATTCCACCCCGGCATCCGCTCCTCGATTTTCGTCCTCCGGGTGTTCCATTCGGAGATTCGGGCTTCGATATCCTCCCGGATGTTGTAGAGCGCGACAAGCTGTTCGTTACCCGATGCACCGCGCAGCTCTTCAAGGAAGGAGATGTCGGGGCGCTCCGGGGCGGGCGGTTCTCCCGACGCGCTTTTCGCAAGTTCTTCGAGCTTGTTCAGAAGCAACGGAAGAGAGAAGGATTCCTCTTTGTCCTTCACATGCATTCCCATTCTCTGGAAGAGTTTTCGTATTCTGGTCCGCTGCTCCGCGGTGACCGTAGTCGACTCCACCGAGAAGAGCGCTTTTCCGATATTCTTCCGTTCAAGCTCCTTGGGATCAGCGAGCTTGCCGCTTTCGTCTCTTCCGCGCAGAAGCCCCGAGAGCAGCAGCACGAGAAGGGCGCCGTCCACGGCGTCGCGCGACCATCCGAAGGGAGCATCCTCGAAGGCCTTCCGTATGTCGCTCCCCTTCTTGCCGGCGGCGACGAAACCCAGAATAGCCTTGCATACAGGATTGTCGCAGGCCTCCCCGTCGTACCCGACCGCTTTCAGCGCGTCAGGAGCGCCTTTGCGAGCCTGTTCGAAGACCTTCGCCCACCCCTGATGATCGGCCGCCTGAAAACGCGAAAAGAGGCGCTGCATCGCGTTGGACGCCGCCTCAAGAACAGTCTCCCGAAGATCGTTCCCAAGGACTTCGTTCCCGCCTCCCTGGAAGACCCTTGCTCCCGAGAAGACATCCTCAAGCAGCTCCGAGATTCTGTGTTCCGCTCCCTGTCGAATCGTCTCCATGGCGCCCCGTGCTTCCGTTCCCTCCGGAGTTTTAGGAACGCCGCGGCGTTCCAGGGTTGTCGCGGCGGCCTTGCAGTCGATCAGGTGGTTGCGCAGTTCGTCCGCCGAACGTCTCGGCAAGAATACGAAGACCGTCGGCGACGAGTTGCCCGCCTGTCTGGCGTCGGCGCGAACGGAGTTTTCGTCCGTGCTCCATCCGTCGCGCCCCCAGACATAGAGGCGCTCACCAGCGTCGTTCGGCAGGAACGGATCGAAAAGCACGTCGATAGCGCGAGGAACTTTGGAAATCCCTTGCACCGGGGATATTTTTCCAAACAGCGCCGTACACTTCGCCCGAATGCGGTTATCCCGTTCCGTATCGACACGGTGCGCTTCGTCCGAGAGCCGGGCACGCTGGTTCAAAAACTCGTCGTTCCATGCGGCGCTCTCTTCGGTCTGGATCCGGTATTCGTCTCCGACCTTCATAAGCAGAGCGCATCCCTCGAGCAGAGAGGGAAGTTTCGCCCGAAGGGAAGCGGACCCCTGCGACAGATCCTCGACAAGAAGGTCTGCGAGGGTGTCGGCGTTCGCCTTGATTCCGACGTCGTGATTGACGGAGTTCAGCTTGTTCACAAGAAAGACCAGAGCGCAAGCACGCGCCTTGAGGCGTTCATCTCCGGACCCCTTGCGCCATGTCATCGTCTGTTCGTAGAGCTTGCGGGGCAGAATTCGTGTTTGCAGCATCTTGTCCGCAGAATCGAAATAGAGGTAGTCGGCCGGGACAACACAGCCGATCAGAGCGTCCAGGTTCGACTGAATTGCCTTGTGGACCATGCTCAACTGGTTGCGGAGCTGGCTGTCGGTTCCGGTGACGTCGAGCACCCGAAGCACGTTCTCCCAGAATCTTCTGCGGACTGGGAGCACCGGATAGTCCCGGGGGAAGGCATCTCTGTCTCTTTCTCTGAATGCGAACGCCGTCCCGGCGAGATGGCGGGATATCTCCCCCATGTTGTTTCGCATCAATTCTTCAAGAGGCGTTTGAAATTCGGCTTTTTTGGCAAGTACAACCTTGCGTATGACGGCGTCCACATCGGCGTCGGATAGCTCCACTCTGACCGTGAAGCGCCCCTGAAGCCGTGCGAGATTCGCTGTTCCGGTTACGGCTGTCTGTCCGGTGCCGACGAACATCAGTTTTCCCCCGATGTTCTTGGTGATGCTTTCCACCATCTCCTGGACCGCTATCGAGCGCTCGGAACTCCCTCCGATATACTGCTGCACTTCGTCGAGCACTATGAGAGTCAGCGGCAGTCTGCCGTCGGGAGCTAGCGACCGTCGAAGCGTTTTCAACATCTCGTCGTCGTTGATGTCGGTCACATAGGGGTACAGGTTATTGAGCGTCGCGATACACGAATCAATCGACGGGAAGGCTTTCGGTTTTACTTTGACCAACGCCTCGTGAAGACCTTCTGCAACGTAGAAATTGTCCAGTTCCTCCTGCCAGTCGAGACCGTTCCGCTCCACAAGGGTCTTCACTTCCTCATAAACGCCCTCATGCCGGAGCCACATCACGAAACGGGCGAGGTGGTACTGGACGGGAAGTCCCGCCGCTTTGAAAACGACGCCGAGAAGCGCGAGGCGGACGCTGCCTTCGGCTCCGGAGCCCAGCGTTCCCGATGCCGCGAAAAGGCCGCCGTGCCGCTTGCCCTGCGTTACCAGTTCTTTCAAAAGATCGCGGACGTTCTGCGACAACGCCGCTACTCCGCGGGCCGTCGCCCCGTCGTCGAAAGAAGTGTCCAGCCAGAGAGCCCGCAGCATCTTCACCAAATGTGATTTGCCCGAACCGTAGAAGCCGCTGACCCAGACGGAGGGTTGTTGCGCCTGGTCGATATTCTTGAGGTATGTCTCAAGAATCAACTCCATGCCTCTTTCATACTGTCCGTCGCAGACGAACGTCTCAAGCTCGTACCGCAGGACTTCGAGCGCATGTGAGGTCCTTTCGTCGTTGACGTTGGCAACGCCTTCGTTCACCAGTTTTCGTGCGGACGGATCTTTTTGGTATATCTGCCGGTTCGTAATCATCGGAACTCCATCACCACTCCTTGTCCTCGGTAATGGTTACGGCGAGATAGTTCCACCCGTCGTAGCCGTCCAACAATCTGTAGTTGTCGTTCTCGCAGCTTCCAGGGAAAAAGACGAGAAGTCTTCCCTGCACCAGAGGCGATAATTTATCCACCAAATCCTTTACCTTGAGGAAACCGAAGAGAGTTCCGACTCCTTTCAAGGCAACTACGGTGTTCTCCTCTGCGCGGCGCTGCCGTAGAAATTCCGAGAACGCGCCTACGAGATGCTCCATGTATCGCCCAAGCAGTGTCGGAAGAAGGTCCGGATTTTCAAAATAACGCAGGGAGTATCGCTGCAAAATCAGCCATTCGGCGAAGGTATCGGTGAGATCGAAAAGCAGCCATCCGTACCCGGCTTCTTTCGTTACCAACTCGAACTCTTCCGTTTTCGCCCGTATCATCCGCTCATCGTTTTCGTTGTACACGCAGAAGATCACCCGCTGCGCGGCGGCGGCGTCCGTTCTCCAAGGAACGGCGATGTATTTTCCGTAGGATTGAATCAGCCGTTTAATCCTGCTCACGAAGAATCTTCATCTCCTGTTCCAGAATCAGTCCGGGGAAGAGAACTTCGAGGACGTCTCCAACTCGCTTAAAGACGATCCATCCCTTCCGGGATGCCTCCTCCGCCAGTTCAATCATACGTTCATAAGAACAGTCCAAGAGTCTGGAAAAATCCGTCCGGAAGAGAAAATCTCCCCTTGCACCGGCAAGATAGCCCAGAAGGAGGGCGTAGGCGACGCTTCCCGCCGTCGGCGAAGGGTGTGAACGAATTTTTTTTGCCTTGCCGATAAGATGACCTGATTGTGTCCAGGTCGAATTTATATTCTGTGCCGTCGATTTCAAGGTAGCCTTGCTGAAACGGTCGGGCTCGAATTCGTTGAGATATTCTTCAAGTACATCCCGGGAAACAACATCTCCATTTTGAAAACCAAGAACAAAATCAAGAGAAAGCCTCAGCAGAGGATCGCGGCAAAATGCGCAGAGAAGAGCCAGCAGCGGTTGCCCTTGTGAATCACGCTTCCAGAAGAAGAGCAGCGCTCGAAAAGTAAGCAACGAGGGGTCGAGAGAATAGAGGTCGACCAGATGGTAACAGGTCAGTGCCCGTGTTTTTTCGGAGCGCTTCCCCAGACAGTTCTCATCCCGAACTGCTTCAAGATATTTACTTTTAGAAACCTCAGACCCCTGAATACAAGCGAAGAGAGTACGAAGTTCGGCCAGCATCATTGTTCTCGCAGTATGCGCGCCCCCTCTTTCAAAACTGAAGCCAAGGCGGGCAAGTTTCTTTTGTGTCTGTTCATCGAGATGCAGCATAGGATTCTCCGTTTCTAACCTAGGAATATGTTTTCCGGTTGGGAGATGCATGCTCTGCTGTTTTCTCTACAACCGAACAATTCTTTCGGCAACCGGTTTGAATTGTATCACTTGCCCGGACTGAGAACAACGATTTAAATTGACTTTTCTATAAAAAATATGAACAAAATACCCCTCCAATCAGCCCACAAATCTCTCAAATGATCTCACATTCTTGGATACAGGACCATGGTAAACCAACCTTGCGCGGAATCCAGAAACAAGGAACTTTTTCTATAGGTGAAATCAAGACCAGATCAGAGAAATGCGAAGAAACATTTTTTTCAGAACCCCTTCCGACAGTAATAATGATCACATGGAGATGCTATAGTATTTCCTGTCGAAAGCAGTGAGGTTCGCCGCTATAAATTTTGCGGCACTCGGATTTTGACCATGGGTTGACTACAAGGAGCGCTGAAGATGTTCAAACTCCAGGAAATTCTCGATATCGACGAGAGAACATGGTTCAGCGCGGACCATCACTTCGGACACGCGAGCGTGCTGAAGTTCGACCGGCGTCCGTTCGCCGGTCTCGACAAAATGGAAAAGGAGCTGGTCGAAAATCATAACCGGACGGTCCCCGCACGAGGAGCGACCGTCATCTTCCTCGGCGACTGCGTCTATCAAAAGGGGAACGGGGCTCGCGACTGGAAGACTCTCCTCCGCTCTCTTTCCGGGGACAGAAAGATTCTGCTCGCCGGAAATCACGACGCGCATCTGCTGAAGGAGTACTCCGGGATTTTCGACGCGGTGCTGACCGAGGAAATGCCGTTGAGAGTCCGGTGGCGAGGAAGAGAGGCGCGGTGCGTCCACTCGCCGGAGTTTCTGTTCGAGGAAATTTGTCCAGGCTTCGAGGATCTGCCGTCGGGATACGGCGACGTTCTGCTGACGCTGGAGTACGGGGAGGAGCGGATCGAAGGAGAGTGGATCTGCGGTCACGTTCATTCGGTCTTCCGCAAGCTCGGCCCCGTGGTCAACGTCGGCGTGGATGCGTGGGACTTCTCCCCTGTGAATGTGTCGGACGTCTTCTCCCTTCTGGACGACCCGAGGATCGGAATTCCGGGGAGGAAAGGTTTCGACGGAAACTTCGAAGGGGCGGAGTGACACGTTCGAGCACATCCTGAAATACAAGTCAAGTCTTTGCAGCTTTCCATCTTCCCACCGGTTTTCATGCCGCCCTCTCTTTGAGCTTCGGAGCAAAAGGAATTTTGTTTCTCTACGGAATCCCCTCGACGGTCTCCCAGTCCCGCCCTTCTTCGAGTCCCGCCCGGCAGTTCTTCAACTTCGCGCCGCGTTCCGGAGGCATGGAAGAATTCAGCTTCAGGATGCGTTCGTTTACGAAGGAAAATCCCGCGTCGGTGAAATCAAGATCCCTGTGATAGTGACCGCAGAACCACTTTCTGAAGGACACTCTTTCAAAAATCCCGTCAAGAAATTTCGAGACCGGACAGATGTTGGAGTTGCCGTAAAGTCGCGGAAGAAAGCGTGAAGGGGCCGCGTGGGTCAGCACCAGGTCCACCTTCCACATCCGTTCTTCGAGCGAGTCCAGTCCCCTCTGAAACTCCTTCTCCGAGGGAACCTCCCTGGAGTCGAAACCGTACCCCGCCATGTTGCTCATACCGCGCGCTCCGCCCATGGCGAAAAGCGACAGCCCGCCGATCTCGTAGACGTAACCGCGCCTGAGGTGAAGGACGTTCGGACGAAGCACGCCGACCGGACCTTTGAATCGGAACTCCGTCCTCAGGCGGGCGAGCAGTTCAAAGTGCTCGTGATTTCCGTCGATGAAGAGCATCGTGTACTTCCTGGAGGCGAGATCGTCGAGATGGTAGTCCGCTTCCAGGTTGCCGGGGAGAACGGGCAGGCCGAAGTCTCCGGCGACCAGAAGGACGTCTTCTTCGGAGAGCGACGGCCCCCGGGGGAAGAAGCGCGGCTGCAATTTCTCGAAGTCCGTCTTGCCGTGGATGTCGCCTGTGATGTAGATGGTCATGGCTCCTTCTCCCTTCAAAAAATGACTCGCCGTCCTCCGATGCAAGGAGAGCGCAATCGGATTCGCGCGTATCTCCAACATGGTGTTTCGAAGCCTTTCGCTACCACCCGCCGACCGGATTCTTCGGATGCACTCTCTCGTCCCCCATCATCTCGTCGAAGTCGATATTCCATTTTTTGAAGTCGTCGACCGCGAGCTTCTTCTCCATCTTCTCCGAGACGGAGAGGGGACGGACGCTCTTGTACTCCGCTCGGAAGAGTCCGCTCGCGTTCGCCTCGAACGGGCGGGACTGGAGGTGGTAGTGTCCGAAACACCATTCGGAGAACTCCAGTTTGCCCGCCAGCTCGTCCAAGTAGCGCGACAGGGGGTCGTGCTTTTTCTCCCTCTGACTGTGCGCGACCGCGTAGTGGTTCTCCATCAGCTGGGCGAATGCTCGATACGGCGCTGCATGCGTCCAGACGAAGTCGACCTTCCATCCGGCTCGGTCGAGAGAGTCGAAGCCGCGCTCCGTCTCCTCGACGCTCGGCAGCTCGCGGAACCACCAGCTCTTGCCGGGAGTCCGGTATTCCCTGTCGATGCTCTCTCCGCCTCCGAAGACAAAGACGTTTTTTCCGGCGATGCTGTAGACGTATCCGCGCTTGAGATGGTAGACGTCGGGTGCGATTCTTCCGACCGGAGCGCCCCACCGCTCCTCCTCGTGAAGGGCGTCGAAGAGGTCGAAATTCTCGTGGTTGCCATCGACAACGAGCGTGGTCCACTTCTTCCCCGAAAGCCATTTCAGCCAGTAGCGTTCAGTGTCGGAGGGCGGATTGCTCCAGAGCAGGCCGAAGTCTCCGAGGACGACGACGAAGTCGTTTTTCGTCAGGACGTTTCCAGCGGGAAAGTTTCGAAGGGAGAGGTCCTTTATCTCGATCTCCCCGTGTTTGTCTCCGGTGACGAATAGCTCGGACATGATTTCACCTCCCGATTTGACGTTCCTCTCCGCAGGCGAAAACCTTGCCGGCAAATACTGTTCGGAAAAGGGTACAGCAGAATTTCCTGCAGCGCAAGCAATGTCCGGCTTCAACCCCGCCTTTCCGAAGAAGGCCACGCCGACGACGGTCTTCAGATATGCGGCATGGAGGAACCTCCATGCCGCATGCCATGCTTACGATTCCCGACTTCACTGTTTTCGAACGCCTCTGAACTTCGCGGTAGCTAATCCTGAGACTCGTTCTCCGGATTCTCTTGGTTGTGTTTTTCTATCACAAGACGAAAATGCTCAGCGTAGTGGTCGATGATCTTTTCAAAGCACCTGATGTTTTTTTCTTCTGGCGGCCTGAAAATATTCGGCGGCAGTACGTTCTTTCTCTCTTTCATCACTGTTCCCCCTTTCGCATCGCAACTTCGCAGAAGTTTTTCTGCGACCTTTCTATCCGCAATACGGTTCCCTTGCAACAACACTCGATAGAGAAAACACCTCCCTTCCGCTGTTACTATAGATTACTCTTATTTCATATATAGAGTAATCTTAATAAGCCGAGTTGTCCAGTGGTATAGACTGGTGAAAAAGAAAGAAGGCGGGGATGCTTGTATGGGACAAAGGACGAGTCCTCTTCTGACGTTCGTGGTGGACAAGGAGCTGATCGACCGGTTGGACGATTTCCGCTTCGCGCATCGTTTCCGCTCCCGGGCCGAGACGGTGCGGTGGCTGCTGGAATGGGCGCTCGACGAGAACCCGACGCCGGAGAAATAGCCCTCCCCTTTCCGCTTTTGGGGGGGATGCAAGGGGGCGAAGCCCCCTGCCGAAAGGGAGCGTTGCCGTCAGGCAATGCACCCTTGAGCCTTGCGGGAAAAAACAGAAAAGGCGCGGGGCTTTCGGAGACGGAAATCGGGGCGGGCAGCGCTGCTAATGGAAATAGCGGACTTCCCGAACAGGGGAACATGGAAAGACGCCCCGACAAACGGGCAGTCTTTTATCCCGCAAGGCTTCTCATATTCGCTCTTTGAAATGGAGCTTATTTTTCTGAGGGTAGGACTGGGACAATCCTTCAAAGAAGAGAAACCTCAAGACGCTTTCGGCACATATCCGGGGCGGATAGTGAAAACGACTTGAGATTTCTGTTCCAAACCGGCTGCTCTTTTGACTTACGGTCAGCGGATGTCAGATGGGGATATCCTGGGGAAGGAAACGTATCTCTTCTTCGGTTTCGACGTCGATTTCGGCGTCCTCGGAAGCGGAAAAAGAGGACATTCTTTCTTGGTTTGTCCCGCCGGCTTCTGTAATCTCGGCAGTCTCGGTAATCCCGGTTGTCTCGGTAATCCGGGTTGTTTCGCTTGTTTCGCTTGTTTCGCTTGTTTCGCTTGTTTCGCTTGCCTCGATTGTCCCGGTTGCCTGAGACGAGGCTCTTCGAAGAGCCTCGTCTCTTTTCATGAGCTTCGCCAGGATGGCATTCGTCTTCTCCTCCGTCCTCTCCAGGATGCGGCGAAGGGCGAACTCCTTTCCTCCGTTTTCGTCGATCACCAGCCACGTCGTGCGCTTGCCGCGCTTTCTGAGTTCGATGCGCCAGCCTCCGTCGCGCAGGGTACTTTCCAGCATCCCATATCCGAAAGACGATGAGCCGAGCGCGTCGACGATGCGTTGCGCGATGTCCTCGCGGGAGAGCAGGGAAAGAGTTCTTCCGGCGGCGACGAGCTCCGCCTGGAGTTCATCCTCGCGGGAGTGCAGTTTCTCTCCTCGTTCCGCTATGGCGATTTTAGCAGGGGTGATGTGCCGGCGCGGTCCCGGGTTCGTGATGGAATTCCAGTCGACAGCGAGACCCTGATTTTGAATCCATTCGCCCAGGGATTGCCGGAGGGAGACGACCTCTCTCCGGATGGATATCCGGTGTTTGGTTCCCGCCGCGTTTCGAGGACGATAGACGATGTGAAGATGAAGATTCTGCTCCCCGTTTGCTTTTTTCTTTGAACCGCCCTCTCCTCTGTGGAGCGCCCAGAGGATATCGGTGGAGTCGAGCCCCATTCCGGAGACCAGTTTTTTTGTGGATTCGCGGATTTCTTTATCGGTCATGCCGTCGAATATCATGTTTGGGAGAGGGAGGAACAGGCGAACCTGGATGCATGCATCGGAACGGGATCGCCCCGCCGGAGTATCCAGCGGGGCGAGTCCCGTCTCCATACGGGCGATGGCCTTCCATCGCTCTTTCGCCTTCCTTCGGTCGTCGATGACGTCTCCGCGGGAGTCCATCTCCCAAAGAAGGCACTCCTTCTCCCGGACGAGATACGCGACGTGGGAGGAGCTTTTCCCGAGCGATTTCATCCCCGATGCGAAGGAAGAGAAACGGACGTAGGGCTTCCACATGCCTTCTACTGTGTTGTGTCGGGAGCTTTCTTCTCTTCCGCTTTCTCATTGGAAGCCGCCGTTTCCCGGTTTCCAGCCGTGGCACTATCCGGTTTTTCCTTGGAGGAGGACTCCCTCTTTTTCATGATCTCGTTCATCGTCCGTGCGACTGCGATCACGGCTTTCGTGGCTTCGTTCTTTGCGTCGTGTTTTTCAACCATCTTCTTTTTTCCGCTCTTGACAACGGCGTCCAGATCGATGAGCTTCTCGAAAAGATCGTACATCTCCTTCTCGCTCATACATTCGGCAAGAGCGACACCCATCAGGACCAGTCCCCGGGTCCTTATGCTCTTGCGCTCCTCTCGAACCCGCCGTTCGAGATCCAATGCATGCTTTCTTGCTTGCTCCAGCGCTTCATCGATCGTACCCTGAATAACGATGCGGACCTTTTTTCGCATTTAAGCGGATCCCTCCAGATGAAAGATTTGGTTGCTCTTCTGAAACCTACCGGTTCGCTTCGTGCGAAACAGATGAAAATAATAGTTTCCGTTTCGTATTGCGAGCCACTATTTTATGAAGTGATCGGGCTTTCTCGGACTCACCGATCTCTCCGGCTACGAACAGGCCGGTTCCTTCTCCGGCAGCTCGAACGATGGAAACTCAATCAGTTTGTCCGACCCCGTTTCGCCCGGGTCATCCTTTACCAGAGCCAGCGCGGTGAATCCCGGTTCGTAGTCGTTGAGGTTACGTCGTTTCACTTTCGCCAACACCTCATTGATGTAAGTTTGGGTGACTGAGAGGTCCGTGTGGCCGAGGGCATCCTTCAAACGGAGAACATCCGGCTTTTCATCCCTCTCGTAGCAGCCGAGGATGTAATCCGTCGCGTAGTAGCGCCTAAAGTCGTGGAGCCCGGTGATCTTTATTCCGTGTTCCTCGTACAATTTTTTAGCCCAGCTCGAAATCGATCCGGTGTTGATGGCTTTTCCGCCATCGACATGAAGGGTTCCGCGGCCGAGTCCCGCGAACAGGGGGGAACTCGCATCGAACTCACCTCTCGCAGCAAGAGCGGCGTGAAAATTTTTCATCTCCCGGAGAAGAGCCAGCAGATACTCGATATTCGGGATATCGCTCTCCCTCTCCTGGCGGTTCTTCGCGATTTCGGCGGGGATGAAGATCTGCCCCTGCCCCAGGTCGAAGGAATCGGGATGAAGCTGGAGCAGTTCGCGGGCGCGTATACCGGTAGAGGCCATCAGGATAACGACCACGCAATTCCGTATCGTTTTCCACTTCTTCGCCCAGCGCACGTTCTTGTTCTTCAGCGTCTCCCTCATCAGATCATCGAGCACGCCGATCACCCGCTGCACTTCTTCGCGGGCGGGGATCTTCGGAACCCGGCGCACCTTCTTGATCCGGAACTCAGTCGCCCAGTTCGTCTGCGCCCGGCGACCCTTTTTCTTCTCCGCCCAGTCCCAGAAGGTTCTCAGGCTGATGATCCGCTGGTTGCGCAGGTCGGAGGGATTCCGGCACGCCTTGATCCATGTCCGGAAAAGTGCCTGCTCTTTTTCCCACTCGGGCGAAAAGGTGGAGTAGAAATTCCTGATGTGCGTGGCGTTCTCCCTCGCGGTTTTCTCCGCGACGCCGCTCTCGCCGGTGCGGTATTCCCGAAAGCCCTTCAACAGCCCTTCAATATGATCGTTCGCTATCGTCCGTTTTTTCGTTGTCATTCGGCGATGACCCCTTCCATGGAATCATGGTGTATGCTTTTTTTATTTTTTTCTTCTGCCTCAGACGTTAGCGGGTTTGTCAACAGCTAAACAAGAGCACTCGGTGAATTTATATGAAGTTTAAATTTTCAGCATGCATATAATGTTAAATCTCTTCGAATCTTCCTCACCCCCCCTTGTCAAACGTCGTATTTCTGGTATTATGTACCCCGCACACAGGAACAGGGTGTGCGGGAAAGTTGGGGAATCGTCCAATGGCAGGACGCCTGACTCTGGATCAGGTAATCTTGGTTCGAATCCAGGTTCCCCAGCCATGCAAGGTAGTGGCCCCATCGACTAGTGGCCTAGGTCGTAACCCTCTCAAGGTTAAAACACGGGTTCGAATCCCGTTGGGGCTACCATATTTACCGTGCTATACGATAGTACGGCTCATATACTAAAGACCGTCTCGCACAGGCGGTCTTTTTTTTGTTCTTTCAACCGGGTGAGCACTTTAGGATTGAGCTTATCGTCGTATGATGTTAGGATATACGAATCAACCGAACATATTTTTTACATAATCGAGGTGCTTTCCAACATGATGTTATGCTACATGAACGGGGTGTTTCTGGATGGGGACCAGGCCGCACTTCCCGTTTCGGATCTCGCGCTTCAGCGGGGCGTAGCCGTTTTCGACTCGGTTCGAAGCTATGACGGACGCCCTTTCGCTCTCTCGGCGCATCTTGAAAGGCTGGAAAATTCGGCGGCGCTCTCTCGAATTCCTGTGCCGCTCTCTGCCGGAGAGATCGCGGATATCGTCCGGGAAGGTCTTTCAAGGATCGGGGGAGACGCCCTTGCAAAGATCTTTCTCACCGGAGGCGACTTCGAAGAGAACGGCACGTTTCCGTCGCCGCGGTTTCTGGTTCTTTTTTCACCGGTGACCCCGGTTCCCGAAGAGTTTTATACGAAGGGGATCGCGCTTTCGCTGCTTCCTGAGGAACGCGAGCTTTTCCGGGTAAAGAGCATCAACTACATGAAATCGCTCACGAAACACATTCCCGGAACCTTCGAAGCACTTCACTGCGCGGGGGGAGAGATCACCGAATCGGCAACGAGCAGCTTTTTCGGCGTCGCCGGCGACAATATCATCACGGCCCCGGATCATCGAGTGCTCCGCGGCGTGACAAGAGAGATTCTCATCGGTCTCGCCCGGAAGGAAGGGTTCAACGTGGAGCTTCGCTGCCTCCATCTTGACGAGCTTCCGGATATCACGGAGGCGTTCATCACCGGAAGCGTGAAGGAAGTGACGCCGGTGACCAGAATAGGCGATCTCGTCATCGGCGACGGGTTGCCAGGGACCGTTACAGTGCGGATGTTGGCGCTTTTCAGACAGAATATTCCGCTCTTCCTTGAATAAGGCTGTTTCAGCGTCCGCGGACTGACTGCGCGAAGGAAAGAGATCATTCCTGAAAGGGGGACTGTTGCCTATGGGAAAGGGATTCTACATTTTTATCGCGGTTCTGGCAGGTTTTTTGGGGTACGGGATCTATATCTACAATACCCTGGTTCGAAGGAAGGCGAGCGTCGAGAACGGATGGAGCCAGATCGACGTCCAGCTCAAACGCCGCTACGACCTGATACCGAACCTCGTAGAGACGGTGAAAGGGTACGCAAAACACGAGCGGGAGGTTTTCGAACGGATCGCGGCCCTGCGGAGCGCCGCCCTTTCGGCGACTTCGCCGGAAGAGTCGGCCCCCATTCAGAACCAGATCACCGGAGCGCTGAAGTCGCTGCTGGCGGTATCGGAGAACTATCCGGAACTGAAGGCGAACCAGAACTTTCTTGCTCTCCAGGAGGAGCTGGCCTCGACGGAAAACAAGATCGCGTTTGCGCGCCAGTACTACAACGACGCGGTGAAGGCGTTCAATATCGCAATCGACGTCTTTCCGAACAACCTGATCTCCAAAAGGCTGGGATACGAACCGCGGGCGATGTGGACCGCAGACGACGCCTCGGAGCTGAATCCGGTCTCCGTGTCGTGGAGGTAGCGCCATGGCCAGTTTCGAAGGGCTCATCGAACATAACAAGCGCCTGAGCATTCTGTTGTTCTTCTCACTGCTGCTCCTACTCGGAATCCTGGGGGCCGCGGTCGGAACATGGTGGGGCGGCGAGTGGTACAGCGGTGCGATCGTCGCGGCCGCCGTCGCCGTGATCTATTTTCTCATTTCATGGTTCGCGGGCGGCGCCATGATCCTCTCGATGAACGGCGCGAAAGAGATCCGGCACGAGGACGCCCCCCAACTCTGGAACGTGGTCGAGGAGCTTTCCATTGCGGGCGGCCTTCCGATGCCCAAGGTCTACATGATCGAGGACAACGCGATGAACGCCTTCGCCACGGGACGGGATCCTCAACATGCGAGTGTGGCGATCACCACCGGCTTGATGCGGAAACTGAACCGGGAGGAACTCCAGGCGGTCATGGCGCACGAAATGTCGCACGTTCGGAACTACGACATCCGTTTCGCGATGCTGATGGCGGTGATGGTGGGATCGATCGTCCTGATCTGCGACATCGTCCGCAGAAGCGTTTTCTTCGGACGCCGCCGGAGCAGCAGTTCCAGGGGAAGCAACCAGGCCCAGGCGGTGATGGCGGTCGTGGCGATCATCCTGTCGATTCTCGCGCCGATCCTCGCTTCCATCATTCAGCTCGCCGTCAGCCGCCAGAGGGAGTACCTCGCGGACGCCTCGGCGGTGGAGCTGACCCGTAATCCGGCGGGACTTGTCTCGGCGCTGCAAAAACTGACGAACGACCCCGAGGAGCTGAGGGGAGCGAGCAGGGGAACGCAGCACCTGTACATCGTCAATCCTTTTCTGAAGAAGAAGCAGGGGCGGGACAGTCTCTTCAGCACCCATCCGTCCCTTGATTCGAGGATCGCCCGTATCGAGGGACTCACTGTGAAAAGAGCATGACTCTCATCCGCAAGAGATTCCTTGTGATGGGTGCTGTTCAGGGCGTGGGCTTCCGCCACTCGGCAGTCAGGATGGCGTTGAAGTTCGGTGTGACGGGATGGGTTCGCAATCTTCCGGACGGAGCAGTGGAAGTCCACGCCCAGGGTGAGAAAGAAGCGATGGATAAAATGGAGCAATGGCTCCGAAAAGGACCTCCGACAGCCTTGGTAAAACGCCTGACCGTCCTGGAGACCCCGTCGAAGGACGATGAAAGCTCCTTCGTGATTCGACATCACTAAAAACGCAACCGCGTGGTTCGGAGGTTTGATTTTTTTCTTATGATTGGTCTGCTTTTGCTCTTTCTTGTCGGTTCCAGCGGATATCTGGTATTCAAGAAATGTTCCCTGCCGGTTCCGGCGATTCTGGGGTCGCTTTTTTTCGTAAGCGCCCTCAATATCGCCGGTTCTTTTCCCGACGCCCCGCTCCTGTGGATCTCCCGCTACAGCAACATCGTGATCGGGAGTTATGTCGGACTGCGTGTCAACACCACATCGATCCGCTTTTTGAAAGAACTCCCGCTCCCCGCGCTCGTCATTTCCGCGGGGATGCTTCTGCTCTCGATTTTGGGAGGAGGCGCTCTCTACCTGATAAGCGACCTCTCGGTTGAAACCGCCTTTCTCGGGTCCACGACCGGAGGGATCGCCGAGATGGCCCTTCTTTCGATGTCCCTGGGAGCGGATGTCGCCAGCGTCACGCTGCTGCAGGTCTTCCGCCTTCTGTCGGCGATCCTGGTCACACCGTTCGTCTGCCGTAATTGGACGAAATGGTTCGGGATGAGGGAACGGAAGCGCTTTCCTGGTCCTTCGCCGCTCCCGGTTAAAGCGCCTTTCTGCGAAAATGGAGAGCCTGCCCCGCTCCCTCCCGAAGCCGCTCCTTCACTGAATGGGTATTCGCTCCTGATCGCGGTGGCGTTCGCCGGAGCGATTGCCGGGTACTTGCTTCATCTTCCGGTCGGCATTCTCACCGGAGCGATGTTCGCTGTCGCTGCGACGAACCTTTTCTGGGTGGAACTCCCTCCGATGCCGAGTTTTCCGAGGACCACGGCCCAGATCGGCATCGGAATCATCATCGCGTCGAATATCACGACCACCACGCTGCGGCAGTTCAGCTCACTCGCGCTTCCGGTCGTCGCCCTGACCGCAGCGATGGTCTTCTGCAGCGTTCTTCTAGCGGTCCTCCTCCACCGGATGACGGGGTGGGATTACCCGACGTGCCTTCTCTCGGCCTCTCTCGGAGGCCTCTCGCAGATGTCCATCATCTCGGAAGAGATGGGGGCCGACCCGCTGAAGGTGAGCATCCTCCAGACGGTCCGGCTGGTGAGCATCCTGCTGGTGCTTCCCTTCCTTTTCGCCTTCTTCTTCAGTTAGGCTCAAGGCGTCCGCCCGGATGCCTTGTCCGCCATATCCCGAAACATCTTCTTCAGCGGAGCAAAGAGAGCATGAAGCGCAGGGTCTGGAAAGAGGACAGGCCCTTCATGCTCCATTCTCTTGACATCCCCCAACGTGATGAAACCGGAACCTATCGCGGCGAGAACCGCGTCGCCGCATGCGGCATCGACCGACGGGTGCAGGCGGAGCTTCCTTCCCGTCATCGAGCAGACGAGCTGCATCAACTCCATGTCGTTGCACAAGCCTCCGGAGACGTTGATCGTCTCCGGCAGAGGAGCGGCAGTTTCCATCAGGGAGAGGATGCCGTCGAGTTCATATCCGAGCGCTTCCCTTCCGGCGAGCAGGAAGTCCGCCGGCGATGTGCCGCTGTTCATTCCTGAAAAGAGCATTTTCGCTTCCGGATTGTGAAAGGGGGTCCGGGCGCCATCCAACCACGGGAGCATGAGAATGCCGGTTGGAGAGACCGATTTCCCCGAGTCGCCGGACTGTACGACCGATCGCAGCCACTGCAGAAAACGCGAGCCGGATGAAGTGGCTGCGCCGAGGCGGTATGTTCCCTCCAGGAGAGAAATGCCGGTGACGAAACCGCTTAATCGGGCAGGATGCTGTGTGGTAAGGAGCACGCTGACTGTCGAACCGAAAACGACGACGCACTCCCCCGGCTCCATCGCTCTCGCCGCAGCTGCCTCCGCGTTGATGTCGCAGGCCCCCGTAATAACAGGTATCCCGGCCGGAAGTCCTGTCGACTGCGACGCCGCTTTCGTCACCCCTCCGAGGACGGAGAGGGGCCATCGGAGATCCGGAAAACAGGACGGGCTAATCCCCTGTTCGACGAAAAGTCCCACGGGCAGCGACATGCGGCCCCTGTCGACAAGACCGGCGGCGGCGGCGGAAGGGAAGTCCCAGGCCCGCGTCCCGGTCAGGCGGTAGGTGATGAAGTTATTGGGTTCAACATAGAGAGCGGTCTTTTTGTACACCTCGGGGCGATTCTCTTTCAGCCAGAGCACCTTTGGGAGGATGGAGTGCGTTGTGAAGGGGCCGCCCAGCATGCCGTCGAGTTTTTCGCCGTACCGGCGGTTGAGCCTCCCGATCTGCTCCGTCGCCCTTTTGTCGATGCCGTAAAGGATCGCGTTATGGGTCGGAGTTCCTTCTTCGTCTATCGGAACGAAGGATGCGCAGACCGAGCTGACGCAAAGCGCCGCCACGCTCTTCAATGAAACCGTCTTTCCCACCTCTTCGCAGAGGGCGAGAAACCCGCCCCACCAGTTTGTCTCTGCGTTCACCTCGTAGAAATTCTTCCGCGGAGATTCCGTAGCGCTCGGAATCCGGGCCCTGGTCACGACCCTCCCCCGCTCATCAAGAACGGCCGCTTTGAGCGATGATGTTCCCAGATCCACTCCGAGAAAAAGAGGCATTGGCGTCATCTCCTGAAAAAACGGCGCGGAAGGAAGCCCGTCCGCGCCGTTGGAATCGTTCGTTTCGTGAAATGGGCGTTACCGGGGAAGCGAGGTCCTGTCGACGAGAGGAGCGTCCATGTAGAAGATCTTCCGTCCGCCTGTGGCCTCCTCGGTCGATTTCCCCTCGACCGCGACGGCGTTCACGAGCTCGATGGCCTTTGCGGCCATTGCCTCGAATGGCTGCGAAACAGTAGCGGACATCTGTCCCGCCGCGATTCGCCGCATCGTCTCCTGGTTGCCGTCGACACCGACCACCACGGCCTCGATCCCTCTCTCCCGGAGGACGTCGCCCGCGACGTAGGCGAGCTGGTCGAAGGCACACCACACTCCGTCGATCTGGTCGCCGAAGCGGGTGACGTAGGTCTCCATCGCGGCACGGGTATCGTCCATGAAGCGCTTCGTCGCCACCACACTGTACTCGGCGAGCACTTTCACTCCGGGGTACTCGGTGAGCACGACGTCGAGGACTTTTCCCCTCCGGCGCGTGCCGTAGTGCTTCTCGAACTTGATGACGACGATATTTCCCTCTCCGCCGATGCTGTCCATGAGGTAGGTGGACGCCTTGGCGCCCATGGCGAAGTTGTCCGAAGTGATGTCGGCGACGACGCCGTCCACGTATCCTGAGTCGATCGTGATCACGGGGATATTGGCCGAGAGCACTTTGTCAAGCGCCGGGCGGATCTCCAGAGGATGCCCCATCGCCATGACCACGGCGTCGACTTTCATCTGGTACAGGTTTTCGAGCTGGTTGGACTGGGTTTCGATGGACCCGGCGGAGTTGAGCATCTTGACGTCCCACCCCTTCTCCTTTCCCAGCGCTTCAAAAGCATTCGCCACTCGTGCCTGCGCTTCCGCGGAGAAGTTCGTCGCGATGAACCCGACCGAAATTTGCTTCGCGGCGGCGACCCCTGTGAAGACAAGCGCCATCGCGCACACCAACGCAACAATAGCTCCGAATTTCCTCATTTCCATTCCCTCCTCGTTATGTTTTTTCCGTCCGTTCCAAGAAAGCCGGTCAGCTCCGGGCCATTCTTTTCGCCTGAAGGGATGTGAGCGTCACAGAGAGTATGATGATCAGCCCCTTCACAATATCCTGCGTGTAATACGGCGCACCCGCCAGCGTCATACCGTTGTTGATCACCCCTATCATAAGCGCCCCCACGAAGGTACCGAAGGGGTTCGCCCTTCCCACGCTCAGCACTGTCATGCCGAGCAGCGCCGATGCAAACGCGTCCATCATGAACCCCGACGCTCCCTCCGGATTGGCCGATCCCAGGCGGGACGTAAGGAGGATGCCGGTGAAGGCTGCCGCGAGCCCCGAAAGAGAGAGGGCCAGGATCTTGTACCGGTCGGTGGCGATGCCCGCAAGGCGGGATGCCGCCTGATTCGCGCCCGTGGCCTGCATGTACTTGCCGATGCGGGTGCGGGAGATGAATATTTGCGCCGCCGCGACGACGACGAACATGATGACGACGAGCGACGGGACCGGTCCTACCATGCCGCGTCCCATCGAGAGGAACGAAGGCGGCATCTGGCCGTAGAAGGAGACGCCGCGAGTGTACATGTAGACCATGCCGCCCGCGATGATGCCGGTTGCCAGGGTCGTGATGAGCGACGGAATACCGATTTTCGTGACCAGCAGTCCCGCCGCGAATCCGAAGAGCAGCCCCGCCGCGAGCGAGAGCAGCACGGCGGGCAGGGGCGTCATCCCTCCGAAGATGAGTCCCGCCACCAGTGCGCCGGACAGGCTCGCGATATGCGGAAAGGCCAGGTCGAGTTCACCGACGATCAGGCACATGGTGAAGCCCTCCGAGATCACCGCGAGCAGGGCGATCTGCCGGAGAATGTTCATGGCGTTCTCACGGGCTGCAAACCCGGGCACTGCGAAGGAAAAACCGGCGCACAGAATAATGAGCGCGAGAATGGTGCCGTATCGTGTCAGAAGCTTTTGAAGATGAAAAGCGTCATGCGACATCACTGCGTCCCTCCCCCATCATGGTCGCGAGAATGTGTTCGTCGTCGAACGGCGGGCGGAACTCCCCCGCGATCCGGAAGTCTTTCATGACGTAGATCCGGTCGGCAATGGCGAGCAGCTCCCGGAGTTCGGAGCTGATGAACCAGACCCCTGCCCCCGCCTCGGCCAGGTCGCCCATAATGGTGTAGACTTCCCGCTTGGCGTCCACATCGATCCCCTGGGTCGGTTCGTCGAAGACCCAGAGGTCCGACGATGTCCCGTACCACTTCCCCACGGAGACCTTTTGCTGGTTTCCTCCGCTCAGCGTCCGCGTCTCCTGCGAAAGGCCGGAGATCTTGATGGAGAGCCTGTCGACCACCCCGGAGGCATGGCGGTCACCATCTTTCGCCCTGATGAAGCCGAGCGAGGTCAGCGTTCCAAGGAGAGGCAGCACAAGGTTTTCCCCTACAGACATGTCGGCTACAACCCCTTCCTCCCTCCGGTTCTCCGGGATCATGACGACTCCCCGGTCAATGCTCTCCGCCGGACTGCGTGAGGAAAAAGGCTTCCCGGCAAGCGATAATTTTCCCTCTTCAAAACGGGATCCGCAGAAGACTGCCTTTGCCAGTTCGGTCCGGCCCGCTCCAACGAGCCCGGCGAATCCGACGATCTCTCCTCGCCGGATGGAGATGGAGATATCGTGCACCTTCCCTTTTCGGGAGGAGCAGCGCTCCATGGAAAAAAGCTCCTCCCCCGCTGCGATCTTCCTTTTCGGGTACTGGCTCTCCATGTCCCGCTCGATCATGAAACGGATGAGTTTCTGCTCATCCGCCTCCGACGCGTCGAGGGTGGCGGCCTTCTTTCCGTTCCGGAGGACCGTGATCCTGTCGGCGAGGTCGAGAACCTCCGAGAGGTGGTGGGAGATGTAAAGGATCGGGAGCCCTTTCTCCCGAAGGTCGCGAATCAGCGCGAAGAGGCTCTCGCACTCCTTGATGCTCAGCGGCGCCGTGGGTTCGTCGAAGATGACCGCCTGCGGATTCCGGAAGAGCACCTTGAGGATGGCGAGCATCTCCTGCCGCCCGCTTCCCAGTTCCGATGCGGGCATATCGAGGTCGACGTTCATCGAGTATTTTTCGACGAAGCGCAGGGCTTCCTCCCGCATCCGTTTCTTCTGCAGAAATCCGAGCGACGAGTACTCAAGGCCGAGAAAGAGGTTCTCCCACCCCGAAAAATGAGGAACCAGCTCCCGCTCCTGGTGGACAACACCCACCTTGTCGGCCGCATCCCGAGGGGAGTGGAAGTGCATCTCCCGGCCTCCGAGAAGGAAGGCGCCCGATGTAGGCGGATAGACTCCGGCGAGGATTTTTACGAGAGTCGACTTTCCCGCCCCGTTTTCTCCGACAAGACCGTGAATCTCCCCCTTCTCCAAGGTGAAGGAGAAGTCGGAAAGCGCCCGCACTCCGGGGAATTCCTTGGTGAGGTTCCGGGTCTCGAGGACGGTCATGGCATCCTGTCCCGGACGTCCTTCGCACGGCGGATGAACTCGGCCGCCTTCTCCGGATCAACCGGCTTGAAGGTGTCCCTGTCGACTTTGACGCTCGTCCCCATGATCACGCCGTCGGCGAGGGCGAGCATTCTCCCGGCGTTCTCGACGGAAACCCCCGTTCCCGCGATCACGGGGACGTTGCACGCGCCTCTTCGCGCTCCCTGCAGATCTTCCTCGGGAATCTCGCTGCCGGCGGTGGTCCCGGCAAGACAGACCGCGTCGGCAAGACCGAACTTGACGGCGCCCCTGGCGATATCCTCCAGCTTTCTTCCGCCGAGAGGCTCCGTGTGGCCGGAGATATTGGCGAAGACTTTCATCGAGGGAGCGAGTGAGGTCCGCAGACGCTGCAGTTTTCCCGCGTCCGGGTCGACGATCCCCCAGTCGCCCACAAAGACCCACGAGAGGAAGATGCGCACGAAATCGGCTTCCACGGCAGCGCCTATGGCGACCGCCGCCGCAGGGTCGGCGAGGACCGAGAGGCCGAAAGGAACGTCGAAGGTCGCCGCGGTTTCGGAGATCACCCTGCTCATCGCCGCAACGGTGACGTTATCCACGGTCGAAAGGTACGGCCGGTCTCCCTCGTTGCTGAACACGATCCCGTCGAAGCCGGCTTTCACAAGCGCCTCGGCATCCCGCAGGGCGGTGTCGCGTATCTTTTTCATTCCCGCGTTCCCGTCGTAGAGCGGCGATCCCGGAAGGGGCGGAAAATGGACCATCCCCAGGAGCGGTTTTTTCACCTTGAACATCTCTTCAAATACTGTCACGTTCCATCGCCTCCAGATGCAGGATATATGAGCTTGTTTCATAGTCGGTCACAAGGATGTTCGCCAGTTTTCCCCGAAGCGCCGCGTAGACGCCCCTGCATTTTTGCGGCCCTCCTCCGATCCCCACTCTCCGCGGAATTTTTCGAAGAGTGCTGAAGGGAATGCTCATCAGGTGTTCGTTGAAAGGAAGCGGCAGCTCCTTTCCCCTGCCGTCGATGATTCGACCGAGCACGTCGCCGACTCCACCGGCGCGCGCGGCCTTTCCAATGTCGAGATACTCCGCCGGAATGTAGGAGAAGGCCGGGGCGTCGAGTTCCGGTCCTATGGAAAAAAGAGCGGTGTCCACTGAGCTCCAGAGTTTTGTGGTCAGCTGGATCTGCGGTTCTTTCAGAAGGATGTCTCTCACCCCGGGAGAGCTGACGATCGCGGGGGCAAGGAGGTAGGAAAAGGCGCAGCCCAGGATGTTGCCCATGCTGCTGGCCAGCCGGTTGGTCTCCCGTTCGGGGTCTTCCTTTCCCCATCCTCCCATGAGAGGGACAATCCGGAGGTCGGGAAAACGGCGGGAGCGGTCCAGGGATTCGATCATCTCTCGTATGGTGATACCGCACCCGATGCCGACCGTGCTTCCGCGCTCACAAAATCTCGGGAGAAGCTCGCTGGCCTTCTTTCCGAGAAGCTTCCTGAGGAAGTTCTGGTCGGTCTCCTGGGGTGTTTCGACCACTACGGCGTCCAGCAGACCGAAACGTTTTTTCAACGTTTCCTCCGCATCGGTGCTCCTGGCCAGGACATCGCGAATGCGGACCTCGATGATGCCCCGCTCCATGGCCTCCTGCAGAATCCGCGAGACCGTCGGGGTGGAGACGCCGAGAATACGCCCGATCTCTGCCTGGGAGATACGGGAGTAATAGTACAGTTCCGCGGTTTTGACAAGAAGCGCGTCGGAATACATGGCCCCTCCTTGAAAATACTTCCTGAAATATTTTTCTCACTGAATCCAGTATAGAGGAGTTCTTCCGATTGTCAATCTGTACCGCGAAAACTTTTCGACGGAATATTGCAGCTGAGAAAGCCGTGAAGCGATCGAAAACTGCCGGAAGATACAGCACCGTGAGGAATGATGATGAACATTCCTCACGACTTTTTTCAATATGTCGGATTTCGGCGGTTTTCAGCAAGGAAGAGATAAATAAATAGTTTTGATCAGCGCTTCATAGCCTCCCGTTTCCTTTCGGGAGGCATTTTCTCTATCGCGTAGCGCAGCGCCGTTCTCGGCATGACGGCTTTCCTGTCCAGGACGTATTGGTAGACGTCGTCCTCGTGCTTCGCGCAGGCGGCCTTCAGCAGCCAGCCGTACCCCTTCTGTACCAGGTCGTCCTTGTCAATGAGCAGTTTTTCGGCGATCTGGAAGATCTCGTCCCTGAAAAGGCCGTTTCGGGCAGGTATGATCAAAGAGACCGCCGACGCCCTTCTCACCCAGCGGTTCTCCGACTCCGCCCACTCCTTCAGCCTGTCGACATACGCCGGAAAGCGTTCGACGAAGGAGCCGACCGTGTGATTGCAGAGCGTGTCGCATGCGGCCCAGTTGGTCACATACTTTTCGACCCATCGCTCGAAGACGGCAAAGTCATCCTCGGTGTACTCGCCGCGCAGCGAATAGGCCCATTCGCATGCAACGAACGACTCCTCCATCATACCGCTCTTCCACAGCTCTTCGCAAAGGCCGAAAATGTTGTCCTTCTTTCGCCCCCCGATCTCCTTGTAGAGCGTTTTTGCGATCTTTGAAACAACCGCGCTCTTCATGCCGTACATTCGGACGCTCTCTTTGAAAAACCGCAACCCGCTCTGTCTCAGCTGTTCGTCGGCCTTCTCCCGGAGCTCCGTCCGGAGCTTTTCGATCACGTTCTCCACCGATATCATCCTCTCCCGGAAGGTGTACTCACTATCCGCAACACGAAGAAATGCTGCGTATGCATCGTATTGTACTCTTGCCGCATGAAGATTGTGCTCCGCCCTCTGAATTTCACCCCGCTCTCTTTCGGAGAACCCGTTTCTCTGGTATCCTTGGTGGCAATCTTCCGCAAAAACATTCTGCATGAAGGAGCTGACACAAATGAAATATCTTCCGTTCGGCAAGACCGGCGTCTCCGTCTCCGAACTCGGCTTCGGCGCGATTCCGATAATCCGTCTTTCCTTCGAGGAAGCGGAGCGCGTGCTTCGAAGAGCCTTCGATCTCGGAATCACATTTTTCGACACGGCGAATTTGTACCACGACAGCGAAGAGAAGATCGGGTGCGCGCTTTCTCCGGTCCGGGACAAGCTGTTCATCGCCACGAAGAGCATGAAGCGCGACGGGAAGAGCGTCGCGGAGCACATCGACCTGAGCCTCTCCCGGATGAAAACCGATTACGTGGATCTTTTTCAGTTTCACCAGGTGGCACAGGAGAAGGACCGCGAGGCTATCTACGCGCCCGGAGGCGCAATGGAGGCCGCCCTCGCGGCACAGAAGGCGGGAAAGGTTCGCTTTATCGGCGTCTCCTCGCACAGCATCCCGATGGCGATGAAGCTGATCGAAACAGGCGATTTCGTCTCCATCCAGTTTCCATTCAACTTCATCGAGACGGAGGCGGCGAGCGAGCTTTTCCCTCTTGCACGACGCCTGGGAGTGGCCATCATCGGCATGAAACCTTTTGCAGGAGGCGCGATCACCAAAGCGTCGCTCGCGTTCAAGTTCCTGCGCTCTCAGCCCGATCTCTTTCCAATTCCCGGGTACGACTCGGTGGAATCCGTCGAAGAGATCGTTTCATTCTATGAAAAGCCGAACATCGTATCGGAAGATGACCTCGCCGAAATGACGGCGGTGAAGAACGAACTCGGCGGGCAGTTCTGCCGCAGGTGCGAGTACTGCCAACCCTGTCCTTTCGGGGTGGCCATCGCCGGCAGCATGATCTACCCGCTCCTTGCGGTCAGGATGTCTCCAAAGGTGGCGTCGGCGTTCGCGTCGCCGAACCTGGACACTGTACCGAATTGCACGGAGTGCGGCGTCTGCGTCTCCCGCTGCCCCTACACGCTCCCGATTCCGGAGATGCTGAAGAAGCATTACGAGCTCTATCTCGAACATAAAAGCGCGGCAGAGTAGACGGAACATGGCAGAAAAACCGCCCGTCTCGCCCTGGCTTGTTCTCTCCGTCGGTGTCTTCGCAATCTCCACGGGGGCAATCTTCGCCCGCATGGCGGATGCGCCGCCGCTTGTCATCGCCGCCTACAGGGTGGGCCTGGCGACGCTCTTTCTGCTTCCTTTCACGGCACGCCGGGCGTTCAGCGAGCTTTCTTCGCTCGGAAGGAGGGAGCTTCTGCGCGGCGTTGCCGCAGGAATCTTCCTGGCGCTTCATTTCGCCGCGTGGATCTCCTCGCTCTTTCATACGTCCGTGGCGAGCAGCGTGGTGATCGTGAACGCGATTCCGCTGTGGACGGGCCTGCTCTCTCCTTTTCTTACGGGAGACCCTTTCTCCCGGTCGCTGAAAAAAGGTCTGCTGCTCGCCCTTCCCGGCGCGGCCATCATCAGCTGGGGGGATTTCGCAGTGGGCTGGACCGCGCTGTGGGGAAACTTTCTGGCACTCCTTGGGAGCTTCTTCGCCGCTCTCTATATTCTGCTGGGACGGAGCGTGCGTCCACACATCTCGCTGGGGAGCTACGTGACGCTGAACTATGGAACGGCCGCTGTGATACTGTGGGGGATCGTCCTCCTTTCCGGGCTCCCTGCGACGGGCTACTCGGGAGGTACGTGGAGCGCGTTCTTTCTTATGGCGATCGTGCCGCAGATTCTCGGCCACTCCAGCTACAACTGGGCGCTTCGCTGGTTTTCGGGGGGAACGGTGGCGCTCTGCCTGCTGGGCGAGCCTATCGGCAGCTCTCTCCTTGCCGCGCTCTTCCTCGCCGAACCGCTGACAACCCTAAAGCTGCTCGGCGGCGGGCTCATTCTGGCGGGGATCTACCTCGCCTCGAGGGACAATTAGATAGAACATCCAATTTGATCGAACGAAAGGACTGATACGCATGTTTTCAGCAAGTTCGGAGCGCATTCGCAGGGATATCGAGGCGATGTCGGCCTTTACCGCCTCTCCCGGACAGGGAATGACACGATTCTCGTTCTCCGGGGAAGACAGGAAGACGCGTGACTATATCAAGGATCGAATGAAAGAGGCCGGGCTGACGCTCTTCGAGGATGCGGCGGGGAGCCTCTTCGGCAGGCGGGCGGGAAGCCGAGCGGACGCCCCGGCCATCATGATCGGGTCGCATTTCGACTCCGTGAAGAACGGCGGCTGTTTCGACGGTCCCGCGGGAGTGGTCATGGGCCTCGAGATCGCGAGAGTGCTCCATGAGAACGGCATCGAGACAGAATTCCCCCTCGAATTCGCCGCGCTCGTGGAGGAGGAAGGAGCGCGATTCGGCGGCGGCCTGCACGGCAGCCGTGCTATGACCGGCAAGGTCTCCCGGGAGCAGCTCGATAGCTTCAAGGACAGGGACGGGATCTCGGTTGCGGATGCGATGAAGAGCTTCGGGCTCGATCCGGAGAGGATAGCCGAGGCCGTCCGTCCGAAGGGAAGCCTGAAGGCCTTCATCGAGCTGCACATCGAACAGGGACCGATCCTGGAAGCGGAAGGAATTGAAATCGGCATCGTCAAGACGATCGTCGGCATTACGCAGCAGGAGGTGGAGATCCTCGGCAGGCCGGACCACGCGGGAACGACTCCGATGGACATGCGCGCGAACGCCCTTCTGGCCGCATCGGAAGCGGCGCTCTTCCTCGACGGGGCGGCGAAGGAGGCGGGCGAGGGGACCGTCGGGACCGTCGGAAGGATGGAGGTCTTTCCGGGAGGAGCAAACATCGTACCGGGACGGGTCTTCTTCACCGTCGACATCCGTTCGGTGAACAACGGGAAACTCGAGGGCGTCGTCTCTTCGCTGGGATTGTTCCTGAAAGAGATGGAGAAGAAGTACGGCGTCACGGCCTCGATGAAGGAAAAGATCAAGGTTGCGCCGGTGGAAATGTCCCGGGAGATCTTCGATCTTTTCAGCACGGAGGCGGAGAAACGCGGCTACTCGACGAAGACCATGCAGAGCGGAGCGGGCCACGACGCGATGATCATGGCCGCCGTTACCGACGTAGGGCTGATCTTCGTCCCCAGCAAGGGAGGGCGGAGCCACTGCCCGGAGGAGTGGACCGATTACGAGCAGATCAGGAAGGGCGTGGATGTTATCCTGGGGACCGTGCTCTCCCTTTCCGGAGCGAAAGTGTAGACTGCGAAAAGCGGAACGGGCTCCTCTGAGGGGAGCCCGTTCCGCTTTTCGCTATTTTTGCTCTTCTTCCTCCAGCTTGAAAAAAAGCATGCCGAGCGCCGGCAGGGAGAGCGTCAGCGAGTGTCGCGACGAATGGGGAAGAGGTTCGCTCGGAACGCCGCCGAAGTTGCCGACGCCTGTGCCTCCGTACTCCGGGGCGTCGCTGTTGAGCATCTCCTTCCAGTACCCCCCCTCCGGCACGGGAATCCTGTATCCGAACCGCGGGAGGGGGGTGAAGTTGAAGACCCCCAGGATCAGCTCCCCCTTTTTGCTCTTCCGGACGAAGGAGACGATGCTCTGTTCCCAGTCCGAGAGATCGCACCACTGAAACCCGTCGGGCGAGAAATCCAGTTCGTGCAATGCTGCTTCGCTCCGGTAGAGTGCGTTCAGGTTCGAAACCCATTCCAGCATCCCCTTGTGCCTCGGATACTGCAGGAGGTCCCAGAAGAGGCTGTCGTCGTGGTTCCATTCCCTTCCCTGGCCGAATTCACTCCCCATGAAGAGCAGCTTCTTTCCCGGATGAGCGTACATGTACCCCAGCAGCAGCCGGAGGTTGGCGTACTGCTGCCACTCGTCACCCGGCATCTTTCCGAGAAGGGAGCCCTTGCCGTAGACCACCTCGTCGTGCGAAAAGGGCAGAAGGAAGTTCTCGGAGAACGCGTACATGATGCTGAACGTGATCTTGTTGTGGTTGTATTTCCGGTAGACGGGATCCTGCTGCATGTACTCGAGAATATCGTGCATCCACCCCATGTTCCACTTCATGCCGAATCCGAGCCCTCCGAGGAAGGTCGGCCGGGTGACCATGGGCCATGCCGTGGACTCCTCGGCGATTGTCTGAACGTCCGGGAATTCCTGGTAGATCGCCTCGTTCATCCTTTTCAGGAAGCCGATGGCATCCAGGTTTTCGCGGCCGCCGTACCGGTTGGGAACCCACTCCCCGGCCTTGCGGGAGTAGTCCAGGTAGAGCATGGAGGCAACGGCGTCCACCCGTATTCCGTCGACGTGAAAGCGGTCGAGCCAGTAGAATGCGCTGCTTATCAGGAATTCACGGACCTCGTTCCGTCCGAAGTTGAAGACCTGGCTTCCCCAGTCGGGCTGGTACCCCTGGCGCGGATCTTCGTGCTCGTAGAGACAGGTACCGTCGAAACGGGCGAGACCGTAAGCGTCCGCCGGAAAGTGCGAGGGAACCCAATCGAGGATCACCCCGATACCCATTTGGTGGAGAGTGTCCACCATGTACATGAAGTCCTCGGGAGTGCCGTACCGGCTGGTCGGGGCGAAATAACCCAGCGTCTGGTATCCCCATGAGCCGTAGAAAGGGTGTTCCATGACGGGCAGAATTTCGACGTGGGTGAATCCTGCCGAGAGGACGTACTCGCCGAGTTCATGCCCGAGTTCACGATAGGAGAGGGAGCGGAAGCCCTCGGCGGAATTTCTGCGCCAAGAGCCGATATGAACCTCGTAGATCGACATCGGCGCGTCGAGTGCGTTCTTTTTCCCCCTGATTTTCATCCATTCGTCGTCGTTCCAGGAGTACTCGGACGGCCAGACCACGGAGGCCGTCTTCGGAGCGACCTCCCATAAGAAAGCCAGCGGATCGCCCTTTTCGAGGACCTCTCCCGTTCTCGTCCTGATAGCGTATTTGTAGAGTGTTCCTTTGCCTACTCCGGGAATGAATCCTTCCCATATCCCCGAAGCGTCCTTCCTGGGAGAAAGGAGATGCCGGCTCCTGTCCCAGTCGTTGAATGTGCCGATAACGCCGACTTCACGGGCGTTGGGCGCCCAGAGGGCGAAGTAGGTTCCGGAACGGTTCCCGTCTTCGATAACGTGCGCCCCGAGCTTTTCATACAGACGGAAGTGATTCCCCTCGCGGAAAAGGTACTCGTCCATCTCCCCGAAAAGGGAAAAGTCATACTGGATCTTTTCGGATTTCACCATTGTCCTTCCTCCTTCTGTGAAAAAGATCGCGCACTCCCAACCGGCCGCGGCGAAAAGCGGGAGTAGAAATGGCGCTTTTCTATTGTACCCTATGAGGGGGCATGCTATATACATTATAGGGATAACGACGAAAGGGAGAGTGCCCGCCAATGCCTCGAAAAATGCCTTTATTAAAGGAGGGGACAGCGCCTCTTCTCTTGTGGTACGGCGCCAACCGCCGTTCCTTTCCGTGGAGAGAGACCGGGGATCCTTACGCGATATGGATCTCCGAAGTGATGCTGCAGCAGACGCAGGCAGCCCGGGGGGTCGAGTATCACCGGCGGTGGATGCATCTTTTCCCTACGCTCCGCTCGCTGGCGGAGGCGGATGAAAGCGAGGTGCTGAAGGCATGGGAGGGGCTGGGATACTACTCCCGGGCGAGAAACCTGCTGAAAGCGGCCAGGCTTCTTCGCGAACGAGGGCTGGAGAACCTTCCCGGCTCCTTCGGAGAACTACTCACCCTTCCGGGAACCGGTGCGTATACCGCAGCCGCTGTCGCGAGCATCGCGTTCGGCATACCGGTTCCCGCGCTTGACGCCAACGGTAGGCGCGTCTTCTCAAGGCTGCTCGACCTCGATCTTCCCGCGGACCGGACTCCGGGAGACCGGGCAATCCGGGAAGCGTTCGCTTCGATGATCCCTCCGGATCGCCCGGGCGACTTTAATTCGGCGGTGATGGAGCTCGGCGCCACTCTCTGCTCTCCTGCTTCGGTCCTGTGCGGGGAATGCCCCCTCGGCTTCCTGTGCATGGCGGGTAAACGCGGAAACGCCTTGACGCTACCGGTCCTCTCCGTGCAGCCGAAGGCCGAAAGAATAAACGGAACGATGTTCGTTCTTCTGGACGATGGAGAAATTTTTCTTCGCCGCCGCCCGCCCGGCGGATTATGGGCCGGCTTCGAAGAGTTCCCTTGGAACGCGCCGCCGCTGGAACCCGAAAACAACATCTACGAAAGCATCCCGTGTGCGGCGGAGAACAGTCTCGGGATCATCCGCTGCTCGTTTACAAAATGGCGACTCAGTCTCCGGCTGCGGGTGCGGCGCCTCCGTAATTCGCGGGCATCTCTTCCCGAGGGGCATGGAAGATGGATCGGCGCATCCGAACTAGCGACCATTCCTCTTCCCGCCGGGAGCAGAAAAGCGCGCGAAGCGATCATCGCATCCGGTATTATTCCGTCCCTCCGCTGATTCTCTTGAGCCTCGGCCAGGCGAGATAGGTGAGAATCGCCGATACGACAAGAGTCGGAGCCATATACGAACCGTTGTAGACGGCGGAATAGAGCCAGACGTTGACTCCCTCGGGCGCGAAGGCGGAGAAAAAAACCACTCCGGAGAGGACATGGCAGCAGAAACGAAGGAAGCCGCCGATGCCTATTCCGAGCCAGAGAGGGCTTTTCCGAAAGAATCCCGCCGTTCCGAGAACTCCGAATGCCACCGGGTAGTCCAGAAATACCTGGAGAGGATGAACGAAATATCCTCCGGTGATGAGCTGCATAATTCCGGAGACTGCTCCAGCGGCACATCCGGCCTTGCCGCCGCGCCGGAGGGCGAAGAGAAAGAGAGGAACCATTTCCAGGGTGACCGAGCCTCCCTGGGGCATCGTCCAGAGGCGAAGAGCGGAAAATACAACGGAAAGGGCGACTGCGAGAGCTCCCTCGATAAGAATGGTGTTGCGGATATGAAACACAGGACACTCCTCCTTGAAAAAGATGATCCATCGGTGGAATGTCCCGAAAAGCGGCACCTTCCCTTCGCCGGCATCACCCGGATCAGGTTCCAGGAGTCGGGGCGAAACAGCCCCCTCTCAGTCCGTGACGGACTCCCCCGATGCGAACAAAATGATTATACACCCACTGCAAAAAAACTGTCAAAAAACAGGAGATCGCGGAAAGGAGGTGCTCGTCACCCGTTTTCCCAGCCCGGCAACCGCTCTCCCGGCCAGATGTACGGAAGGTCGGGCGGCTCCTCCCATCCGAACTGCAGATACCATTCCGGCTCTTTGCGGAGGAGGTTCGAACGATGAGAACGATGAAACTCCTCGTTCCCGAACCATGGCGGCAAAAAATCCGGATTTTTTCCGTTCATGGCCGCAAAATACCTAATTTCCAGCGCTTCTTCGGTCTCCACACGAACCGACATCCCATTGAGTGCGCGAATGAGTTTTTCCCTGCACGTATCCCGGTAGCCAAGCGAAATCCATCTTCTGCAGACAACTATGCCGTAAAACGCCAGGGCGGAATGATACCCCGCCCACATGCTCCGCGCCGGATGACTCCGCCACCCACGGAGCGAGTAGTGGGGAGAGAGTGCGTTGAGCAACTGAAGCGCTTCGACGCGCTGCTTTCCGAGACGCCTCGGATCAAGAACCCCGGCGGACCGGAAAAAATCAGGCAAGGGAAGAAATGTCTGCATTGAAACCTCCCGAATCAGTGGTATGGGACGCCCCTTCCTGAGAGGAGACAGTCGCATTTCAAAAATGATATCATATCGGAAAACAAGGTTCAGCGGAGGGAAAGTCCCCGCCGCGACAACGACCGGAAAAGGATGAACGTCCGTGGCGAACATGTCAGGCTTTCTACAGAATCTCCAGGGAGCAACAGTCCTCGGGATTAATCCTCCCGTATTCGACTTCACCTTCTTCGACCTCTGGGCAAAACCACTGGGGCTTCTCTATCTGCTCGACTTTCTGCGGAGCAGGGGAAACCATGTCTTTCTGCTTGACTGCATCTTTGAATCGCAGGGGGAGACCGTCTCCTTCGGGCGAAGAAAGATTGCCCGCTGCGAAATTCCAAAACCTCGCGTGTTCCGGAATATTCCGAGACGATATCATCGATTCGGACTGGAAGACGCGGAAATCCTTCGCCGATTGCGCTCTATTCCGCAGCCGGACTGCATTCTGGTAACATCCGGCATGACCTACTGGTACGAGGGCGTCTTCAGGGTTGTCGATCTGGCAAAGAAGGTCTTTCCAGGTGTTCCGATGCTGCTTGGGGGAATCTACGCGCAGCTCTGCCCGGAACATGCCGGCAGCTCCGGTGCCGATTTCGTCCAGGGCGCTCCACTCGACATTGTCTTTACCCGTCCTGGCATGGATCTGTACGCCGGTTCGGCGCGATACGCGCTGCTGACGACGTCTTTCGGCTGTCCCCTCGCATGCGATTACTGCGCCTCGAAGAGACTTTACCCCCGATTTCTGGAACGAACAAGGGAAGAGATGTTCGCGGACGCATCCTTTCAACTTTCCCTCCCAGAGGTACGGGACGCGGCTTTTTACGACGACGCCCTTCTTGTCGGCAAGGAAAAACGCTTTTATCCTTTCTGCTCTTTTCTGGGCGTCTCGTTTCCGGGAATCCGGTACCACACGCCGAACGGACTGCACATCCGCGAAATCGACGCGGAGTGCGCAAGGATCCTCAAAGAAACCGGTTTCGCCACGCTCCGCCTGAGTCTCGAAAGCAGCGATCCCGATTTTCAGCGAAAAGGATCTTCAAAAACTTCCGGAGAGGAGTTCCGGGAGGCGTTGATCTATCTCCGGAAAGCGGGTTTTTCAAAAGAGCAAATGGAGACGTACATTCTGGCGGGACTTCCCGGGCAATCCGCACAGTCCGTTGCCGAGTCGATTCGCTTCGTCCGGAATTGCGGCGCCAGGGCAAAGCTGGCCGAATTTTCTCCTGTCCCAGGAACCCGATCGTTCGAGGAGGCGGCACTCATGTTCCCTGAACTGCGCACCGAGCCGCTCCTCCACAACAAGACCGTCTACTCTTCCTATCTTTCCGGGAATCTCCCGCCGGAAGAGCTTCAACACCTGAAAAACCTGGCGAGGGGATAAGAAGACCCGCATTCCGCCTCTTTCCCAATTTCCTGAGCACCTTTAAAACGGTCCAAACTCTTTGTGAAAATCCCTTCGAGATGAGCGTCATTTTGCTTGACATCAGCAACGATATGGAATATTATTGCGGGAGAAGCTATTTTTTAAGAAGGGAAGTGATGATATTGAAAGAGAATATATCCGAGTTCACTCAAAAGATCCGCGCATTTAATCGATTTTACACTCGGATCATCGGCGCTGTCAACCAATCCGTGCTGAACAGTCCGTTCTCCCTGGCCGAAGTCCGCGTCCTTTTCGAGATCAAGCATTCGGAGAACCCGACGGCAAGCGATATCAACCGCGAACTTGAACTTGATCCGGGATACCTGAGCAGGATAGTCCGGCGATTCGAACAGGACGAACTTCTGATAAAAGAACGTTCCCCTTTCGACGGAAGAGCATACCTGCTGAAGTTGAGCGAACATGGCGAACGGGTGCTCTCCACTCTCGAAAAAGCATCCGACAAAAAAGCAGCTGCCCTTCTCGCATCTCTTTCGGAGAAAGAGGTATCCTCTCTCTTGCGGTCCATGGACACCATCCAATCTCTTCTGACGAAGTCCCCCCTGGATCTGTCGATCCGCACCGCCATGCCGGGAGACCTTGGCATCGTGGTCGAGCGCCACATGAATTTCTACAAAACACAGTACAATCTGGACGAGACGTTCGAGTCGTATCTTTTCGAAGGGATTGCGCGTTTCCTGAAAAACCGGGAAAACGGCCTCGGACAGGCGTGGGTGGTGGTTCACGGCGATATGATCGTGGGTTCCATCGCAATCGACCACGCGGAGGAAAAAGTCGCCCAGCTACGCTGGTTCCTTATTGATCCCGAATTCCGCGGCATGGGCATGGGAAGGCGTCTCATGGAAGAAGCTCTGGAATTCTGCAGGATGAACCTGTACCACAGGATCTTTCTGTGGACGTTTTCCGAGCTGCGGAACGCCCGGCACCTCTACGAAATGTATGGTTTCTCTCCCACGGAGGAGGCGAAACACGTCGTCTGGGGGCGCGAGATCACTGAAGAGCGGTGGGATATTCTCCTTTTCGATCCCGATGATGAAGTCGAGATGGTCTGACAGCCGGAGGAGGGCTTTTTCATTGCCTTACGGGAAAGCCCTCCCGGGTACCGGTTCGTGAGACGCGAAGGCGCTCACACGTCCGGATCTTTTTTCGTTCAGGCATAGACAGCCCGGTTACGCCCCTGAGCTTTTGCGCGATAGAGCGCGGCGTCGGCCGATCCCAGCATGTCGTCCACGCTGCTGACTGCAGCGGCACACGAGACCCCTATGCTGACGGTAACCGGGATGGTTCCTGAACGTGTGATCAGGCTTGTTCCGGCGATTCGCCTGCAGAGAGCGTCGTAGAATTCCATGAAACCGGTTCCCGCCTTCATCCTGAGAACGACGAGGAACTCCTCTCCTCCCATGCGCCCGGCACACCCCGGGATTTCACAGCGCTCGGCGGAATCTCTCAGGATATGGGCCAGCTCGCACAGGACATCGTCTCCCGTCTGGTGCCCATAGGTATCGTTGACCCTTTTGAAATGATCGATATCACACATCCCGGCGGTCAGAACCTCCTCGCGTTCATGAGCATGCGCCAGTTCGCTCTCCAGATGCCCAAGGACCGCCCTGCGATTGAAAAGCCTGGTCAGAGGATCGTGAGACGCTTCGTAGACCAGCGCCTCTCTGCTCTCGATCAAAGCATCCTGCATCTCCACCATCCTGCGCCCCACTTCGACACGGGCCTGAAGTTCCCCCGTGTCGAAGGGTTTTGAAAGATAGTCGTTCGCGCCCGCATCCAAACCCACGATAATATCGGACTTCTCTCCCCTGGTCGTCAGCATGATGATATAAGGAGGTTTTTTCAGATCGAGAGAGCGTACGCTCCTGACGACCTCCAATCCGTCCATCTTCGGCATCATCCAGTCGAGTATCGCCAGCTTCGGAGAGTTCTCTTTCCGCAGCTCGGACCATGCCTCGGCGCCATCCACCGTCTCGACTACTTCATGACCGATCTTCCGCAGCACTCCCGCGAGAACCTTCCTTGATGTCAGATCGTCTTCAGCGATAAGAATTTTCACAATTCCCCCTCCTTGGGTTCAATGAGACATGCAGTTCTCTTCATCGGCACATCTCTTTTTTCAGGACTTCAAAACATCTCCGCATCTCTTCGAGAAGCGCTTCCGCTCCATCGGCGTCTTCCGTTCTTCCCGCTATTTCGAGATTGAAGGCGATCACCCTCAGCGCCTCCGCCTGTATCGTTGCAGCCGCTCCCTTGATCGAGTGCGCTCTCTCCCGAACCCCGACAAAATCCTGTCCGGACATGGCTCTTTGAAGTTCGTTCATCTTGAGAGGCATGTCCTGAAGAAACCCTTCCACGATCTCTCTTTGCATGTTCTCATCTCCGAGAATCCTTTCAAGAAAGGTTTTCCTGTCCCAGACGTGTTTTCCATCGCTCTCACAGGTCGAATTTCGTTCAGCGGTTTCGACGCCATCATCCCGGTATCCCTTCGTCTTCCGGGAAAGCGGAGTCGCTTTTGGCAGCCATCGCTCCAGCACATTCGCAAGGGTCCGGGGTGTCACGGGCTTAGAGATATAATCGTTCATTCCTGCTTCCATGCACATCTCCCGGTCTCCCAGCATAGCATGCGCCGTCATCGCAACGATCGGCACCAAGGCGCCCGAATTCGGAGGGGTCAGGGCCCGAATTCGTCGAGTCGCTTCAAGACCATCCATCACCGGCATCTGCACATCCATCAGCACCACATCGTAAAGAGTACCCCGTAGTCTCTCAACGGCTTCAAGGCCATTCTCGACAGTGTCCGCGTCGATGCCAAGCTTTTCAAGAATTCCTACCGCCACATTCCGATTGGTAGGGTTATCCTCCACCACAAGAACTCGATACCCTTTCCACCGGAAAAGAGAGCGTAAACCGGATTCAAGCTCACAGACGGTATGCCGCGTGGCGAAAAAATCAGGCGAGATTTCATGCCCTCCGGCATGGACGAGAGAGAGAATACTCAGGAGTTCGGAACTGCGGACAGGTTTGGAAAGATAGGCTGAAAATCCTGCCTCCGAAAAGCGCTTCGCATCCCCCCGGTTGGCAAGAGAGGTCAGGATGACGGTCCGGGTAAGCGAGTACTGGTCGTTCTGCCGGATGGCGCGCCCCAGCGCTTCCCCGTCCATACCAGGCATCTGCATGTCGACGAGGGCTATCAGGAAGGGGTCGTCCTCTTCTAGAGCCCTGTCAAGATTACGCAACGCATCCGCTCCGTTCTCCACGACGGAAGGACGCATACCCTTGGAGGAGAGAAGCGATGCGAGTATCTGCCGGTTCGTCGCGTTGTCATCCACGATCAGCACGCGAATTCCGTCCAGTCCGGCCGGAGAAGGGAGACACGGTTCTTCCCCCGCAGGCTGTCTGCCGAAGTTCGCCGTGAAGCTGAACTCCGATCCCGGGCCGCCGGCTCGAGGCGCGCCGTCACCTATTTCTGTCGGCTCGTTCACAGGGCTGACGACGCCGATCGTCCCTCCCATCATCTCCACAAGCTGTTTCGAAATTGCCAGGCCGAGGCCTGTTCCTCCATACTGTCTGGTCGTGGAGGAATCCGCCTGCATGAACTTCCCGAAGATGCTTTCCGCTTTTTCTCCGGGAACGCCGATACCGGTGTCCCTCACCGCGAAACGCAGAACAACACCGTCTTCGCTTTCCTCCGCGAGGGAAATATCCACGACGATCTCTCCCTCGGAAGTAAACTTGATCGCGTTCCCTACGAGGTTGGTGAGAATCTGCCGCAGGCGCCCCGGATCGCCGATGAGACGCACCGGTACATCCGGCGCCAGCGAGTACAGAAACTCCAGCCCCTTCTCGTGCGCGCGGACGGCCATGCCTGCTGCAAAGTCTTCCAGCAGCACCGAAAGGTCGAAACGAAGCAGCTCCAGTTCGAGCTTCCCGGCCTCAATCTTGGAGAAATCAAGAATATCGTTCAGGATACCGAGAAGGGATTCCGCGCTTGCCTGTACCGTCTCCGCGCAGCGCCGCTGTTCGGCGGTCATATCGGTGTCCAGCAGGAGTCCCGCCATTCCGAGCACGCCGTTCATGGGTGTACGGATTTCATGGCTCATGTTGGCCAGAAATTCGCTCTTCGCACGGTTCGCCGCCTCCGCCTTCAATGCGAGCTCTCTCATCCTTTCCGAGGCTTCTTCGAGTCTTTTGTTCGTCTCCATCAACTCCCGGAGCGCGGCCCTCTGCCTTGTGATATCATTGAGGAAAGCGAGTGTCGCCGGGCGGCCGTTCCAGTCGATGAGCGCCCCGTTCAGCTCGACCCACGCAACAGTACCGTCCCTTCTCAGGAGCCGCACTTCGTAGCGCTGTTCGACGGGTTCTCCTGCAATGCGACTCTGGTAGTTGCGGAGGATCATTTCCCGGTCCGGCTCGAAAACGAGGTCAATGAAGTCGACGTTTGAGAGTTCCCTCTCCGGAATGCCGAGCAGTTCCGTCATGACGGGATTGAAGTAGACCAGCCGGTTGTCCTGGATCACGCAGATGGCCTCCTGCGCGGTCTCCACCAGGAGGCGGTATTTCTCTTCGTTCGCCCGCAGGTTCTCCTCAAGCCTCCTGTGCTCCGTCATGTCGATGTCGATGCAGTACATTTCGACCTCATCCCGGACATTCCGGATAAGCACATGGGCTGAGAAGACACGAACCCGGCTGCCGTCCGCCCTTTTCAGTTCAATCTCTTCCGAGGGTATGGGAGGGCCTCCGCTCATCCATTCCTCTATGCCCCGAACCACCTCGTCCCGCATTTCGTCCGGAATGATAAGATCCTCCAGCCTTCGGCCGAATGCCTCTTCGGTGCGGTATCCGTAGAGAAGCTCGCTTGCCCGGTTCCAGAAAATCACAGTGCGCTCTCTGTCGTACCCCTGCACGGCAATGAACGGGACCTGCTCGAAAAGCGTACGGAATCTGTTTTCGCTCTCCTCCAGCATCTCCTGTGTCCTGCGCACTTCGGTGACATCCTCGAGGGTTTCGATAACGGCTGAAACGCGCCCGTTCTTGTCGAACATCGGACTGTCGGAAACCCGGAAACTCCGTTGTCCGTCAACCGTTCTCTTCGTCCGCAACTGATGCGCTGTTTCGCCGCTTTCGAAAGCTTCTTTGATCCTGCAGCCTTCGCACGGTTCAGACCTCCGCTCGTCCCCGATGCACTCGTAACAGAAACGATTTTCTTCCGCGAGCTCGACTCCGAACCACTTCCGGGCCGTTTTGTTCAGCTCCAGGAGCTCCATGTCCGGGGAGATCATCGCTACGCCGAGGGAGAGGTTGTCGAAGAGCGTCTCGTACTTCTCTTTGCTTTCCGTTATGATTTTTTCGGATATCGCACGCCGCTTGTCGTAAGCGAAGAGGAATCCCGAAACCGTACAGTGAACCGCGAAATAGACGATCATGAAAGAAGGGTGGAAGTGCAGCGGAGCGATCCCCTTCAGGCCCGCGAAAAAGACTGTGAGAAGGACGATGTAGAAGAGCGCTACAAAAAGTGTTCCGACCTTGTACTGTTTGAACTGGAATGCAAGAAACGGAAAGAGAAATGCCCATAGAATTCCGGCGCCTCTCGTGCCCCCCTGATAGAAGAGATATGAGGAGAATACGCCGATGATCAACAAGAAGAATGTCGACCAGACGGAAAAGTTCCCGGTGCTGCGGTATCGGAAAAAGGCGAACAAACCGACCGCTATGAACAGAGAGGTCAGCGCGGCGTTGCCATACGTTCCGTTGACGATGTTCAAGACCACCATGGCGATACCCGTGACGCATATCACATAGGTGATGCTGCGTACCGTCTTGTCGTTGTTGCCGGAATGCCCTGATCGAGTTCCATCCATGGAGTCAACTCCACATGCTATGAATTTCAGAAACGAAAACTACAAAGGACTCGACACGAATTTCAGCTTATTGTATCACGAAGCGCATCCAAACAAGGAAACACGATATCGTGAGCATTCGCGAATCCCGGAAGGCAATCTCAGCGGAAAAAAGCGGAGCCGAATGAGAATCTTTTTCGGCTCCGCTGTGCAATCGTTTCACCGATATTGTTGCATGAGCGCTTTTCAGGTTTCCGTGATCATCGATTCGAACAGTCTTTCGGTATCTTCCCGACGGCACAGTTCGCTCCCCGGCGTCATTACGGCCGCAGTACCTGCCGCTACTCCGAAGAGGATGGCCTCGGCGAGCGGTCTACCCCTCGCAAGGCTCAGGACGATCCCGGCCACCATGCTGTCTCCGGCCCCCACCTTGCTCGAAATGGGAACGGTCGGCGGAACAATCTGTTTCGAGAACTCCTTCGAGGCCATCAGGGCGCCCGCAGCGCCGAGGGAGATCACCAGCGCCTCGCATTGGCCGCTCTCGACCAGTCTGCGGGCCGCCGCTTTGATCTGTTCCTTCTCTCTAACCTCCGCTCCGACCATCTCCCTGAACTCGCGAATATTGGGCTTGATCAGGAAAACTCCCTCCCGGAGCGCGTGTTTAAGGGCTTCCCCGGAAGTGTCGACGATGGTCTTGGCCCCTTTGTCCTTGCCGATGCGCGCCACTTTCGCGTAGAAGTCGGAAGGCACGCCCGGAGGCAGACTCCCGCTGGCCACCAGGTAGTCGGGAAAGGGTTCCATCGCGGACAGCTCCCGGAGGAACCCCTCCGATTCGCTCCCGGAGATCTCGGGACCGGGCATTCCGAACCGGTACTGCTGGCCGGTCGCCTCCTCGAAGACCGCGAGGCTCTCGCGAATACTGCCCTTGATCGGGAAGGGACGATGATGCAGTTGCTCCTCGTCCAGAAGCTCCTGAAGTCTCTTTCCTGTCAGTCCTCCCGATGGGTAGAGGAGCAGCGATTCCCCTCCCAGTTTCTTCACGGCCCTCGCGACATTCACTCCTCCGCCTCCCGCCTCGAAAAGGGGCTGGGTGCAGTAGAGTTTCCTCTCGGCAACAACATGATCCACACTCGTACTCTTGTCGATCGCAGGATTGAACGTGAGTGCGACTATCCTCTTGAAGCTGTTCAATCGGCATCCCCTCCCGATTTCTTTTCACGCAGGTCGAAGGTCAGCTTCTCCCCCGGTCGCATGTTGTGGAGCGTCTCCCGGAACAGGACTTTCGCTCCTTCCATCGCGCACTGATCGCACCGGACCGTCATGCTCGCGCTGGTCAGCCCGATGTCGAACCAGTTTCCCCTGTATTTCACCTTCATTGACAGGGCGGGCAGGTTGTGCGGTATCTTCGGGTTCAGCACGAGCACGTCTTCCCGGAATTCAAGTCCCGTATAACAGCGCTGCAGGATGTCGACGGTTCCCGCCATGGCTCCGAGGTGTATTCCCTCGGCCGTCGAGCCTCCCTGGATGTCCGAGATGTCGCTCTCCAGGCTCTTGTGGAAGAGGTCGAGTGAATACTCGCGGTTCGACCGCGACAGCACCCATGAGTGCACGACGTTGCTCAACGTGGATCCGTGCGAGCTGCGTTCCAGGTAGTACTCGATATTACGCGGAATACTCGCGGGATCAAACTCGTACCCCATGCCGGCGAAGAGCTCCCGGATCTCCTCGACAGAGAAAAGATAGAAGAGCATCAGCACGTCTGCCTGCTTGGAGAGTTTATACCGGTTGGGACTATCTTCCTCCGCCTCGAGAATCCGGTCCAATCTCTGGATGTTGTCGTATTTCTTCCGGTAGGCCTCCCAGTCAAGCTCCTCCAGATCCTCGTATCCTTCGAACTGGCTGATGATGCCCTCTCCGTGAAAGACGACGCGCATCTTCCCGATGATGTCCCGCCAGCGCTCAAGCTCCGTCTCTTCCATCTCAAGCGTTTCAAGCAGCTCTCTGCTCCTCCTCGAGGGAAGCATTTCGAGCGCCTTCAGAGCTGTCCGCAGCACCCAGACCGTCATCACATTCGTGTAGGAGTTGTTGTTCAGGCCTGGCGCCTCCGAATCCGGGTAGGCATCGTGATACTCGTCGGGTCCCATGACCCCGAGGATCTCGTAGCGGCCGAGTTCCTTGTTGAAGGTGGTAATGTCCGCCAGGAAGCGGGCGATCTCCAGGATCATCTCAGCGCCGTAGCTGCTCAGAAATTCGACGTCTCCGCTCACCGTGCAATACTGCCACACGTTGTAGGCAATGGCCGCGTTGACGTGGCGCTGCAGATGGGTATTGTCCGGAAGCCAGCGCCCCGATTTCGGATTCAGATGGAGCTGCTGCGTCTCTTCGCGTCCGTTGCTGCTGCTCTGCCAGGGGTAGAGCGCGCCCCGAAGTCCTTCGGCCTGAGCCGCCATTCGTGCCTTGTTCAGCCGCCTGTAACGGTACAGAAGCAGCGAACGGGTGAGCGTGGGAATCCTCAGGTTGAGATAGGGGAAAATGAAAAGTTCGTCCCAGAAGATATGCCCCCTGTAGGCCTCACCGTGCCACCCTCTAGCAGGCACGCCGATGTCGAGATCGATGGAATTCCTTGAAACGGTCTGAAGCAGGTGGAAGATGTGAAGCCTCAGAATCATCTGGGACCGATCGCTGTTTTCAAGCCTGATATCGCATCTGTTCCACAACTGCTTCCAATGCAGCACGTGGCTTGACAACAGCTCTTGGAACCGCTCCGCGTTCACAAGCGCCTCCACCGAATCCAGGACCGGCTCGGAGATGGCAAAATCCCTGGAGGTGAAAAGCGAGACAATCTTCTCGATTGTCACGGGAGTCTTTTCCGACATTTCGACGAAGAAATCCTGCCCGATATAGCCCGGCTCTTCAACGACCGACCGCTCGGTTTCGACCGGTTGCTCTCCGGAGTAGACGCGAGTTCTCGCGGCCTCGGCAATCCGCAGGGAAGACTGGTTCGTCTCAACGAGCAGGCAGACCGTTTCCTCGTCGACGGCTTCGCTCCGAACAAATGATAGATGTTCGCTGCTCAGTTTCTTGTAACGCTCCACCCCCGCGTTGATGACAGTACCGTCAAGGCTTGAAAGAACCTGCATCCGGCCGTTCCAGTTCTCGGGAATGATCGTCGTCTCCAGTCCGGCGAGGTGCATCTGCCCCATGTGGACAAAACGCCGCTGGATCAGGGTTGTCTCCCGCCCCTCTTCGTCCTTGAACGTGGCTGTCCTGGAGAGAATACCCTCTTTCAGATCCAGTTCCTGGCGATAGGAAAGGATCTCGGTGGAAACGGGGTCAATCCACTTTCCACCCTCCGGACGGAAGCGCATGACCAGCCAGTTCGGCATGTTCACCAGGTCTTCGTTTTCGACCATCCGGTCGGCGATCTTCGTCTTGAGCCTGTTATAACCGCCTGCAAGATATGTCCCCGGATAGTGGACTTCTCCCGCCTCGGATTCCGGCGCCGCTCCCCGGGATGCGAAATATCCGTTTCCGACGGTGCAGAGCGCCTCGCGCAAGCGCTCCTTCTTCGGGTTGAATCCATCGTAAACCAGCTTCCATCTGTTCATGACGACCTCCTACACAGAGGAACCAGGCGCAGAAGGAAGGCGCGAACTTCCTCCGGATCCTTGAGGCTGTAGACGGCGGCCGTCTCGTATGACTCCTCTCGGACGACTATGCCGATACCTCGCCCCTTGAGCGCCCGGAAAGCGTCCTCGTCGGTAACATCGTCCCCGATATAGAAGGGCAGAACAGCGTCCCGGTCGAGCTCAAGCGTTTTCATCAGGGAGAAGAGCGCCTTCCCCTTATGCCAGTCCACCTTGGGCTGGAGCTCGAAAATTTTCTTGCCGTAGGCTTTTCTGAGTTCGGAATGCCCTTCCGTCACTTCGTCAACGACCGCCTCGACGCGCTCCACATTCTCGGGAGCAACCAGCCGGTAATGGATCGCAATAGCGAACTTCTTTCGTTCCACGAATAACCCCTCGAGAGAGCCAAGTCTCTCTTTCAGCGCTTTTTCCGCGCTGTCGAGGGCGGGGAGGAATTCTTCGCCGACGGTATCCTCGAACTTCAGCCCGTCGGGGCCGGTGATGTCGAAACCGTGGCTTCCGGCGTACACGATGCTGTCGATCTTCACCTTGTCCCGAACATCCTCGAGATCCCGTCCGCTGATGATCCCGAGCGGACAGTGCCGAGCAAGCTCGATAACGGCCTCGCGCATGTCATCCGCCATAATCGCTTTTTCCGGCGTCTCGACTATCGGAGAGAGCGTGCCGTCGTAGTCGAGGAAGATAGCGAGACGTTTTCCGCCTGCTTCGCCGGCAATCGCGTCGAAGCCTTCCAGGGCGGAGGGAAGAGGGTCGCCAGCTTCCGGGCCTTCGGCGATGCGAACCTCGACGAGGTCCTCGACGACGATGTCCGCGCCTTGTTCCAGAAGTTCTTCCTTTCCGCCTGAACGGGCGATTCCGAGAACAAGGCCGAACTGGCCCGCCCTGCCGGCCTGCACGCCGGAAACGGCGTCTTCTATGACGACGGTCCTCTCCGGTTTCACGTTCAGCTGCCGCGCAGCCTCGAGGAAAATATCCGGAGCAGGCTTTCCGTTGATTCCCTTGATCTCCGAGATCACTCCGTCCACTCTCACATCGAAAAGATCCGAAAGGTTCACCGCGTCGAGAATCATGGCGCAGCTCTTGCTGGAGGAGATGACCCCAGTTTTCAATCCATGTTTTTTTGCGCTGCGGGCAAGGTCGACGGTGGATGAATAGACCTCGACTCCGTTCTCGCGGATCCGTTTCAGGAAATTCGCGTTCTTTTTCCTCGCCATACCGTGCACGGTCTCCATCGCAGGAGTATCTCCGTTCCCGCCTTCAGGCACGGCAATTCCGCGTGATTCGAGAAAACTCCTTAATCCGTCGAGTCTCGGCTTCCCGTCTACATAAGATCGGTACTCGGTCTCGATATCGAACGCCCTGAAGGGGATATTCTCCCTTTCAGCATGACGTGAAAGGAAGTCGTCGAACATATCCTTCCAAGCTGCGGCATGCACCGATGCCGTGTCGGTGATGACACCGTCGAGATCAAAAATGACCGCATCGTAATCGGTCGCTGCTATAAGATGCTCCGTGTTTTTCCGAGTCATGTTGTACACCTCCGGTCTATTACCTCCCGCTCGGGTAAATGGGTTCGCATGAACAGAAGCATTCTGCAGACAAATCTCAATGCAGGGACGCTTGCTTTGTTCTGCGTCGAAAGAACGTACCGCTTTTTCAGAAAACAGCGGTTCCGGCCTCAGAAGATCATTTCAGAAGCTGGATATACACAAGCGACAAACAAGGTTAAAATCTCAGCATAATACTATGCTATAGCAAATGCAGCATATTGTCAATTTATCTATTTAAGCACAGCAAATTGATTGTATTGCAGGGCTCAGCGGAATAAGTCCCCAAGCGCGCGAAAGATAGGGTATGAAAAAACGCAGGGGCCCCCAACCATGTCGGGGAGCCCCTGCGATTCACTTGATGTATTCGTTCACTCCCGCAACGGGATGGACTAATTCATGCTGATAAAAGAATTCTCGTCGCGTCTGCATTCATTCTTTTTACGGAACACGATCGGATCAATGATACGACCGTTATGCTGTTCGACGTCCTGCAGGCTGCCCTCTGGCAGGAGCCAGAATGGTTTTCCGGCCATGTAAACCAGTTTCTTGTTGAACATATGCTCACCTCTGTCATTCAGATATTCCGATGGTACGGCGCGCCAAAGAAGAGTTTCGGATGGACAATCTTTGAGGAAGTACGCGCGCAGTAAAAAACAAAAAGGCCTTCTGGAAAGAGCTCCAGAAGGACCTGGAAACTTTCTGGCTCCTCGGCGAGGACTCGAACCTCGAACCTAGTGGTTAACAGCCACCCGCTCTGCCGATTGAGCTACCGAGGAATGTAATACTTTGGAGGCGGCACCCAGATTCGAACTGGGGATAAAGGATTTGCAGTCCTCTGCCTTACCACTTGGCTATGCCGCCGCATATCCTTTAAATGGAGCGGAAGACGGGATTTGAACCCGCGACCCCAACCTTGGCAAGGTTGTGCTCTACCCCTGAGCTACTTCCGCATCCTTCAGCATGTTTTTAAAGTGGTGGCGGGACCCAGAATCGAACTGGGGACACGCGGATTTTCAGTCCGCTGCTCTACCATCTGAGCTATCCCGCCTCAATTGGATGAAAATGGCGGGGCCGACGAGACTCGAACTCGCGACCTTCGGCGTGACAGGCCGACGCTCTAACCGACTGAGCTACGACCCCGCATCTATCCATTGAAGCCTTGGTGGGCGAAACAGGGTTCGAACCTGTGACCCCCTGCGTGTAAGGCAGGTGTTCTACCGCTGAACTATCCGCCCGCGTCCGTTCCAGCAACGCGAGGGATAGTATATAAGGGTTGAGGGATTCTGTCAACACTCGCGTCGAAGAAGAAAGATTTTGTGTTGTTTTTTCCAAGTCCTTTTTCACCCCTTGGCAGGTGCTCAAAAATCGCCGCTTCAAAAAGGTGCTCACCTTACATTTCAAGGAGGAGTCGCCATGAAAAACGCCGCTATTATTGACATTAGGAGACAAGCCCCGCAAACCTGGCAGGATGGAATGACACGTTTTCTCACTTGGAGAAAGTCGCAGGGAGCAGCCGAAAAGACACTCTCAGGATACAAGGAGAACATCGTCCTCTTCTTCAAACGATTTCCCACAGCGTGGAGCCCCTCCTGTAGGGATTGCCTGGTAGAGCACCTTTCACAGGGAGGAATATCCCCTTCGACGCACAATGTCCGACTGAAGACGCTTCGTCCCTTCTTCGAGTTCTGCGTCAATGAAGGCGTCTTCTCGTCAAGCCCCGCCGAGGGATTGAAATATCGCCGGGAGTCGCCGAGGATCGTGGATCATGCGATGGAGGATATAAAGAAGATCCTCGACGTCATAGGCGCGGAGAGCTTCGCCGCGTTGAGGGATTCAACGCTCCTGCTCTTCCAGCTGGACACGGGAGCGAGGCCTTCCGAATGCTTGCAGCTTCGCCCGTCCGACGTGGATCTCCACTCCAGGAGAGCTTTCATACGACCCGCCACCTCGAAGACCAGGCAGGGAAGGACGGTCTTCTTCTCGGAATCCACAGGGGGGATGATGAATCGTCTTCTCGAAGTCCGCCCCGAGGAGTGGGACAACGAGACGCCGGTCTTCTGCACTTCGTACGGAGACCGATGGAATACCCATGCATGGACGATCCAGCTTCGACGATATTCGGAGAAGGCGGGGCTGAAAAGATTCTCCGCATACGATCTCCGACACCAGCACGCCCTTGAAGCCCTCCGAAACGGCATGGACGTCTTCAGTCTTCAAAGAGGCATGGGGCATTCCACCCTGAGCATGACGGAAAAATACCATACCTTGCCTTGTCGAACGACGATCTGCGGAGAGCCCATGAAAAGGCTTCCCCGGTAAAGGCGCTCTTCCCCGAGAAGAAGAAACGTATGGGAAAGATAAGTCCCGCTTAGAAGCTCTAGAAAGCGTTTTTCTAGGCGAGCGGAAACATTTCCTTTGTGAGCTGAAAGAGTCACTCAATTTTTTTAGGGCTTCCTGAGCGCTCGCAAGAGATGAGAGGAGATATTTAACCAAAAGGAACAGGTCAACATTCTCGTCGAAGTGATTCACACTATAGGAGGAGATCGATGTTTGATAAAAGAAAAGCGAACCATTTGCACGGAGGAAGCGCAGTATTGGTACCAAACATGGTTGACAGCTTCAATGTTAGGTGATATGTTTCTGATTCAATTTGTTGAAATTTTTGACATTGAAGAAGAGTTTCTGCGGAGGGGATACAGTTGCCACTAAAATGGCTTTTCGCGTTGAACATGCAAAATCAACACTTTTTCTTCAACACCCCATGCGAGAAGTTTAGGATTATATGAAGTTAAAGGCCCAGCCTAAACCTCTCAATTTATAAGGAGGCGATTTAAATGAAAAAGGTTATTGCTTTTGTATTAGTTCTTCTGTTGCTCGTATCCCATGCTAGCGCGAACAGCAACCTGATTGACGGCACTATGCTAGATTGGAAACAGGCCACAATGAAAGAACGAGTGCTATTATCTTCTATCTATATCATATTAATGAAAGACGATTTGAAGATACCTACGTCCACCGAGGCAAGCGTACAAAAACATGCCATCATATTAAAAAATACTATTGACCTCGCAGGTGAAACTATTAAAAATGTTGACAGGGAAAAAATCACAAAGATAGCGGCTATATGCATGAGTTCTCTCGGTTGGATCAAGTAGACCATAATACCACCTCATCATTTGCGCGGCTGCAAAAAGTTGGAACTCCGAGCAATCTTACAATACTCCTGTTTTGTTTTTGTACGATGGAGCGGAAAAAATGTCAGAGAATGTATCTTCTTTTTTGAAAAGGAGACGGGCCACGGGTACCCGTCTCCCGATCATATAGATTTCCTTATTCAAGGATTTTCCCGAGCTTGCTCGTAAGCCATCGAAAACGAGGAATTTTCAAGAAACAGCCTTTCGAGCCGTCTCTTCGGCCAGGGCGGAGACGGGTTCCCTCCACTCCTTCGACCTATCTTCTTCCAGAGCGGAGACGATGCACGTGTTCCAGTCGAGTTCATCCATTCCTACGAGCGCCTTTCTGTAAAGAGTTCTTGTTCTCACATGGTACCCTGCCTCGCGGAGGATGCTTTTCTTGACCGTATCATTCAGCTTGCGGAGAAGAGTTTTTCTGTATTTCCGGCGGACAACCTCTTCCGGCGGGAGCAGCTTCGGCGGGGCGAACTGTTCCATCTTCGCGTCGAGCCATCCGATGAACTGGGGCGTCGACATGGCGTTCAGTTCGATGCGGTTCTTCTTCAGCCAACGCCTCCATTCGTGCGGGACGTAGTTCGCCGGTTCCTTCTCCGTCTTCCGGTCCACCTTCTCCACCGCGAGGCCCATCTCCACGCCTTCGCCCGGTTCCAGTCCGAGGTTGTGGATCTCCACCCGCCTCTTTCCCCGGCTCTTCGTCTCCTCGACCAGCGTCTGATAGATGCGTGTCCCGTCGAGGTCGGCGTCATGGATGCAGAAGACTTCTATCGGTTCCCCGTCGTCTCCGAGGAGGTCGAGAAGATCTTTGACCGCCCTCGACGCATAGCCTTTCGAGGTCAGGAGCGCGCAATCCCATCGTTCCGGCCATTTCGCCGAACGGAGTATCGGGAAGAACCCCTCCTTCTCGCAGTAGACGATCTTGTGGAAGGTCCATTCCGGCCTTCTGAATCCCGCGACGGTGCGCGTCCCTATGGGGATCTCATCTCCCGTATGGGGAATGTAGAGAACTCCCCGGTTGTCTCGATACAGCCCCTTGATGTCCTCGCGCTCCGACTCGTACTCGGTCAGTATTTCGCAGAAGTAGCCGTAGTCCGGTTCACTCCCTGCGGCCTCGATCACAGAGGGGCGGACGACATAGAAGAGCTGTCGCTGCGAGAACTCGTACCGTCCGCTCCCCCCGGCGGCCAGAACGGCGTCGGGAATGGCTTCCAGAATCGCCCGTTTCTTCGAGACGATCTCATCTCGCGGCCTCTCCTGCCTGGGTACGGTCTTCGCCTTCGATGCCGCTCTTCTGATCGCCTCGTCGACGATCCCCGTATCCAGCAAAGAGGAGAGGTCGGGGGATTTTCCGTTGTTCGTGAACGCGACGCAGGGCGTCGTGATGTTGATCGTCGCGGAGAGAGGCGTCCTCCCCGTCTTGATCTCCTTCCAATATCCAGGAAGAGAGAAGGTCTGCTCGTTTCTGTGGTGACTCGTATAGCACCTTCCAGGCGTCGGCGTCCGGTTCAGTGCAAAGAAAAGTGCGGGGATGTCGGCTGCTTCGGCCCACACATCGACGGCGAAGGGAATGAGAAGGCCAGTGTCTGTAGGATACTCCCCGGTCATGTGGACATAGGACGATTGCAGTCCGGGGATCTCTCCAATTTTCCCGAGGCGTTCATGGTTGAAGGGCTTCGCGTTCTCTCGCATGGAGACGAGAATCTTTTCGGAGTCGGAAAGGTCAAGCTCCTTCGCCCTCTTTCTCTCCCAGGGAGCGGCCACTTTTCCGGCTTTCGCTCCTGAATTCCCCTCGAACAGAGAGACCACATCCCGAACGGTTCCGTCGGCGGAGTGAAAGAGTTCGAGGAGATCCGCCGCCGAGTACCAGTAGGAGGAGGTCAATCCCGAGTACCTTCCCCCGGCGGAGAGCAGGAGAGTCATTCTCCCCCATCGAAGATCGTATTCCACTACGAGGTCTCCTCCGAAGAGAACCTCGACGCGAGTTCCCCGATATTCAGATTTTGACTCGTTCGAGATCCAGGTAGATCCGTCTTCTCTCCGCACTGCGAGTTGGTAACGCGCCCCTCTCATGTGAACGATCAGCGAGGCGTCGAACGCAACGGCCGCCCCGGCAACAACCCGAAGACCATTCCCGAGTGCTCCCCGAGAAGGGAGGCGCAGGAGCTTCGACGAAACGAGAGGCCGATTGACGGAGAAGGCCCTTGTCAGCTCCTCTCGGTTGAATCCCGGTCCGCCGTCCGAGACGTGGAAACCGCCGGGGACAAGGCCGAGGGAGACGCAGGAGACATCCCCCCGAGTTTCCTCCATGGTGTCCAGCGCGTTGTCGACAAGCTCCTTGACCACAAGGGGGATGAGATCGAGCTGTTCAACCCCGGCCATTTGAGCCAGCGTATCCTTCTTGAGAAAGAGACGCCAGTCTTCGCGGACGAAGTTCATTCCTGATCCCCCCCTCGCCCGGCCATGTCGAGAAGAAACCCCCGAACATGCTCAGCAACGATTTCCTGCATCTCGTTCTCGTCAGCACGAACGAGCGCCCTGGCCAAAACGGCGGGGAATTCCGACAACCTCTCCGTCAGTTCCTCCACACGCTCAACCCATGCCTCTTGAACGTCCTCCCGCCGGAAGACCGTCTCCTCGAGACGTTCTCTCAGAAGTCTTTCCCGCTGCGCTCTTTCCTCCCGGAACTCGACGTCGGCCCGGAGCTTGCGGAGTTTCATCTCACCGCCGGTCCCGGTATTGCCGTCCCTCGAGAGCCGCCAGCTTAGAACCTCATTGAGGTTCCAGCGTCCACGCCCCGCCTTCGGACAGCCTGCTAGTTTCCATTTGTGGAGCGCAACGTCCGACACTCCGAAGAGTTTCTTCAACTCACCTGTTGTTACGATCATGAGCTCGATCCCTCCAAAAGTAGATGTATACAGTATCCATTGCATGCATCCATATCTGAATATATAAACCTTAACCAGATTTTTTTGATTTTTACGCGGGTGATCGGCGCGCCCTGCCCGACCCCTGCGGCATATGGTCCGGAAAGTACCTTTTTTCCCGGACCATATGCCCATGCGCCTCGACTGCATCCGACGGCGGAAGAGGCGCATGGTTTCCTGGGCTATGTCTCAGTATCCTCCGGCGTCCACGGTCCGATGAGGGCGAACGCGGCAGACTCGATATCGAAGGGGAGTTCGTCAGCCTCCAGTATCGCCGCCCTTTCTTCGAGAAGATCCGCCAGCATGGAGCCCTCCGGAAGATCAGGACGTCTCGATAAAATCACAAGAACTTTCGCTTCCAATCGAGAAAACTTTTCCAGAGCTTCGCGGGCCAGGGAGATTTTCTCTTTCGGGCCGCCGAGGACGATCCTTCCGGACGGATGGATGCCGACGAGAAGACCGTGCTCGTCCAGGCGCTTCAGAAACGTTTCAGGCCTCATTCCTCTTCCTCCTCCAGAAATGGATTCGTGCGCTTCAGGCCGAGTGCTTCTCCGGGAAAGGACATTCTTTCGACTGTCTTCTCCTCGACCGGATGAGCCTTCAGATAGGCGGACTTCATCGCGTCCTCGAACGCGCTCTTTTCGCTTCGGTTCATGATGGGATCGTAGTCCTTCTTGGCCTTCGCCGCGATTTCCCGAAGTATGTCCTCCGGCTGAGACGCCAGCCATTCGGCGGCGACTTCGGGAGGAAGGTTTTTGAAAGTGTACGGACCGCCTGAAACCACAGGGGGGATTTTCGACCGTGCAGAAACGGGTGCAGATGAACGTTCTATCTTCACTGCATCTGCACTCTCCGAAAGCTTGCTATCACAGGGATTGTGCACATCGTGCAGAAAGTGAAGATGATTTTCCACCATGGGGGATTTTTCATCTTCAAAAAGTGCGGATTCAGATCCGGGTATCCGAACTTTTGAACTCGCACAGGTAGACGGTGGTATTTTATCTACACTATCTTCACTATCTGCACTTTCCCAGTGTTCATCGATGTTTGCGCGGTGCAGATACAGTGTAGATAAATTTCTTTCTGCACGGCCATCTGCACGCCCTGTGTCTTCTGCTCCGGGAACAGTTCCGAGAGTCACCCAGAAACCGCTGTTGGTGCGTTCCTTCTTCCAGACAATCCCCTTCGAGCGGAAGAGGGGGGAAAGTTCTTCGAGTTTTTTCGAGAGCCCTCTCGACGTCGACGGAAGGAACTTTCTCTCCTCGATGCTGTGGGATTCGAGAATGTTGGTCAGAAGCATTTTCAGGCTCCCTTTCCACCCGCCGCTTCCGGCAAGATCCACGATCTTGGATGCGGTCGTGTCGTCCATGAGGGCGTCGTCCCGTTTCTCGCTCTCCCGGCGTTCGAGCACTTCGGCGAAGGTTCCCTCGTCCCATGGAAGACCGCCTCCCTTTTCGGCGCGCATGACAAAGGCCGCCCCGTCCGCCATGCGGGGAAGCCGCTGCGGAACATAGGAACGTTCCCTGATCGCACGGCAGAGCGCGGAGAGCAGGGCTCCCAGAATGTACGGATGCTTCCGGTCGAAGTCGGAGTAGAATGTCTCCTCCATCTTCCGCCCATCCCTTGGTATCGGCAAGAGATGTATCAGATAGGCACGGTCGAGCAGATCCATCCGTCCGAGGGTAAGATGGATTCCGTTCAGAACGAGCGACCTCTTCGCCTGGCAGGAGAAGGCGTCGTTGTCGGTGTACAACATCCGCTTGGTGAAGCCGCCCCCCGTCGCCAACCGACACAAATGGTTGCTGTCTTCCTCCGAGAGCCTGGAGAGGTTGTCGTAGCACATGAGCCACCGCGAAGCCGCCGTCGAGAAAAGAGCGTCGGCGTCTTTGAACGCGGCCAGTCGGGGGTTGATATCGGGGTCGACGACGCTCTTCAGAATGCTCGTGGTGGTCGACTTGCCGCTTCCGTGTTCGGAGGAAATCGCCAGAATAGGAAAGGGACCTTCGGGGTTGCAGGCGGCCACGAGCCAGCCGACGAGAAGGACGAAATCCTCGTCGCCGAGGTTGACGAACTCCCGAAGGTCCAGAAGATCGCCTCCCGGTTTCGGCTCCAGAAGAGGTCTCATTGATGGAGACCGCATGAACCACACGTCGGGATTGTGGACGATCCGCCAGCCCTTGGAGTCGACCTCGATCACGCGAAAATCGTCGTCGCACATGTCGAGGTATATTTTTCCTTCCACCCCGGCGAGGCGGATGAAGGTCTTCCGCTTCGACTCCTCCCACGCCTTGGATTCCAGAAGACGCAAAGCTCCCACGATATCGTCGCCTTTCGGCTCCTGGAGACGGGCCTTGAAGAACTTGCTCGTAAGCCACGCCTTGAAACGCCCCGAGTTCAACAGCGCTATCTCGAAATGTCCGCTCACCGGAAATCGGACGAAGATCCCGTCGACGTCCTGGGCGCGAAAGGCGATTACCCCCAGGTCGAGAGCAATATGGTAGAGCACGACGGCGTTCGTCTCCCGGTATTCCTTCGCCTCTTTTTCTTCCGGCTCCGTCAGGATGTCGAGTTCATCCAACGGAACAAACGCTTCCCAGTCCATCATTCCTCACCCCGCTTCCCTCGAAGGAACTCGAAGCAGAGGCGTCGATAGTCGGCGCGTTCGGTCCACTTGTCCCGACAGAGAGCCGACTGTCGGAAGAGGATGTCGGCGCGGTCCTCGTCGCCGTTGCACCAGTAGAGTAATATGGAGAGCAGCGCGAGGTCAGCTTCGGAGTGCGAGGCGTAACCGTCGATGGAGCCGTCGTCGAAGAGTCTGCTGAACTTCTCTCCGTTCTTGGCCGCCCTGGCCTTCTCGACAAGTTCGTCGTTGCAGAGATAAAGTTTCCGGCGTGGCTCCTGCGGATTCCGGCTCTTCGGCGGCTTCAGGAGTTCGACGAGACGACGCACCGCCGGGCTGTTTTCACGGATCTTCGTACTGTCGCCGAAGACGTTCCCGGTCACGGTGAAATATCGCCCGTGCGGATAGACTTCGACAAGCTCGGTTTTGATCCCTCTCGAGAGATCCGCTCTCACGATGATGTGCAGGCCTTTCCCCGAGACGGAAAATTCGGAGTAAGAATCGACGGTCTCGACGATCTTCAACGCCTGCGGAACGATCATTCCGGATTCGTCGACGCACTTGTCGAGGTCGATACCGACAAGACCCCCGCCCCCCGCAAAGACGAAACCCACTCCGTCGCTCTTTCCCGAGGCGTAATACTCGAAGGCGTTTTTGAAGGAAGTCCATGTCCTGGGATCGTTCGACTTCGCTTTCGATCCGTCGAGGCTGTAGGGAATTTTCGTCGTCTTGTCGGCGCGTCGTTTGAGTCTCCAGACGACCCACTGATCGAGGCGTTTCAATTCTTCAGGGATGTTCTCGGAGGACACGGGGAGGATGCTGTTCCCCCGGCGCGGTTTGTCTGCGGGAAGACGATATTCCGCGACGCAGGCTCCGTTCTCTCCGGCGGGGATCATGACGGTCTGAACGTTCCATCCCTCCCTGCGGAGTTCGTCGATTCTGGAAGCGAGTCTCATGATGGAGTAAAGCTCCTTGCTCTGCTCCTGAGTCAACGTTTTCCCCTCTTGGAGATGAGCGAGTACGGCCAGCTTCTGACTGTGGAATCGTTCCCGGTCCGTCGCCGATGGGACGAAGGTCATTCGGTCCACCCCCATTCTGCGCAGAGACGGTGATGGAGATTCCGGGAACCCTTCGGGGCATCTTCGTCGAAAAGAAACTTCATCTGATCCGGAGCGAGACGTCCTGTTTCTTTCAGAAGGAGATCGTCCATCGCCTCGTCGAGCGTCGGATACCACAGTTCGGCTCCGAGGAAAAGAAGCCCTTTGGGACCGGCGAAAGAGAGGGCCTTGAAGGTCTCGAAACCGCAGAAGTGTACGGAGCCACCTTCGAGAGAAAGCTGAACGGCTCGACACTTTGCGGATTCAAGGCGCGCAAGAGTTGCACGTTCGAGGCCGCCGAGCGCGTTTTTGCTTGGATGGATGGAACCCTTGGTCTTGTAGATTTTGGTTGAAGGGTTGAAGGTGGAAGTCATCGCGCCACCTCCACGTCGGAGAGTGCGCGATACGGAACATCAATGATTCGTGCTGTTACCGGCCTTGCAGGTGGTTCTCCTTGGTCCGAATCTCCATCATCTCCGGAGTTCCCATCGCCGCCGCTTTTGGCAGCGCTGCGTACAGGGGAGCGGTGGGAGCGGGAGCGAGAAGAGGAAAGGTTGCGGAGAGAGTTGAATACAAATTTAGACGTTTTGGCCACTGCCTTATACACTTGATTCTCAAGTCTGGATATAACAGAGGTCATCTTCGAGCACAATTTTTGCATTCCGATTGCAAACACACCTTCACTCGTCGCGGAATGACTTATCTCGTAATACCAAGAATCAATGAGGCTAATCTCTTTTTCGTATCCTGCAGAAAAACTAAGAGAGTTGATTCTACGTAAAAGCGAAAAGAAACGTTCTTGTATTTTAGGTGCCCAAATAATAAAACTTTCAACATCGATGTCTGAGAGTGTGCTATAATCTATTTTGTCCACACAATTACTCCTTTCACCCCCGCCCGTCATCCGCCGACGGGCTTTTTTGTCTACCGGGCCAGTCCGGAACTCTCGAAAAAATCCGCTTCTTTCCCGCCGATTACTTCCAGAATGGCGGCACGATGTTTCTCGTTGCCCACGATCTTTCTGCATTCGATACCCGAGATGATCGTCCTGTGAATTCCCGTCTTCTCCGCAAGTTGTCTCTGTGTGAGGTTCCCCTTTATCCGTGCGATTTTCATCTCCGTCGCCGTTGCAATCACCCCCTCTCATGGTACAATAGTCGTTGCAATAATAATAACACTTTATTGTTATCCATGCAACCGGTAGCAGGGATTCTATTGTGTCAAACTGCATGTATTCGCGCTAGGCTTCGGAGAAAGAGTATTTTCGGAAGAGGGGAAACCTTACATTTCGGAGCACCTTGAAAACGACGATTGTGTACAAAGGGGTTGGAAGGGTATCAAAAAAAAGCCCTCCGGATTTCCCGAAGGGCTTATATTGACTACTTGCAAGGGTTTACGGAATAATTCATAAGAATACCTGTGACCCCCTGCGTGTAAGGCAGGTGTTCTACCGCTGAACTATCCGCCCGCGTCCGTTCCAGCAACGCGAGGGATAGTATATAAGGGTTGAGGGATTCTGTCAACACCTTTTCTCGGTAAAATCGTACGCATTGCCGTGAAGAAATTTTTCAACTTTGGCGGAGTCAAGTGACGATTCCGCGATCGGTTTTTCGTACTTGGGGTACGAAAGAATGGGAAAATCGGATCCATAGAAAAATTTGTGCAGCAATCCCGCAGAGTCGACGGCGCGCAGCACTTCCGGTTCGTAGAGCCACGGCCAGGCGGCTGTATCATAGTAGGCGTTTGAAAGCGCGAGCTTCATCTCCGGCATCAGTTCGTAAAGCCACAAGCCTCCTCCGAAGTGAGCGAACACCACGTCAACCTCAGGGTGATGAAGGCAGAACTCCGCGGCTTCTCTCGGCCCCGTGTTTCCTTTTCCGGGATAGTCGTGTCCCACAGGCTCCGCCGTATGGATCAGCAGAAACATTCCAAGTTCGGCGACGGTCGCCGCGAGTCTCCACGTTTGCCGGACGTCGGAGATATCGAAGTTCTGTCCTCCCGGAAAGAGTTCTCCCACACCCACAAGACCGCTTTCACGACACCTCGCTATCTCACGTTCCGTCTCGGGGGCACAGGGAGGAACGACTGCAAGTCCTTTCAGGCGCGTCGGATACTTTCGCACGGCTTCGATAACGTAGTCGTTGCACAGCGCGCATAACCCGGCATCCTGAAAGGCGAAACCGAAGATCCAGGAGATGTCGACCCCGTTCCGGTCCATCTCGGCTATGACATCTTCGACGGCGGCCCACTTGTGTACCTTGCCTCCTGAAAGAAGGGCGAAATAACGCTCCTTCTCGCCGATGGCGGCAGCATTCCGAATAATTTCCGGCGGATAGACGTGCACGTGACAATCGATCACGGGATCCCCTCCTAAAAAAAAGACGACGCTCGCGCGCCGTCTTCAGTATATCAGAGAGCAGGGAAAAGGAACTACTTGACTTCGACGTCGGCTCCGGCATCGGCGAGCTTCTTCTGCACTTCCTCGGCCTCTTCCTTGGTGACGCCTTCCTTAACGGCCTTGGGAGGATTGTCGACGAGTTCCTTGGCTTCCTTCAGCCCAAGGCCGGTAAGCTCGCGGACGACCTTGATGACGTTGATCTTGTTGGCGCCGGGGCCTTTGTAGATCACGTCGAACTCCGTCTTCTCCTCTTCGGCCGCTGCTGCGGGAGCGCCGGCCATCGCCATCATGGGCATGGCCATTGCAGGAGCGGACGCGGAAACACCGAATTTCTCCTCAAGAGCCTTTACAAGCTCGGAAAGCTCGAGCACGGTCATATTCTCTATAGCCTGAATCATTTCATCACGGGTCATTCTGTTTTTCCTCCTCGATATTAGAAACTCAATATGGTGTTCTGCGTTTGCAGAGTGTTATGCGACTTCTTCTTTCTTCTCCCTGATCTGGTTGAGGCACGTGACCAGTCCTCTTGCGGGACCGGACAGAACCGTAAGCAGACCGGATATCGGGGCTGCAATGGTACGGACAGCCTGGCCTATAAGGACATCCTTCGTCGGAAGATCGGCGAGAGCCCCGATCTGCGTGGCGTCGAGAAGGGTCTTTCCAAGAACACAACCCTTCATGACAAAGAACTTGTTGGTTCTCTCTTTTGCGAAATCACGGAGCGCTTTCGCAACCGCCACCGGATCCCCGTACGCCAGTGTAAATACGTTCGGGCCGTAGGCCATATCGTCGGGGAAGGTAATAAAACCTTCCTGCTCCATCGCGATTTTCATAAGGGTGTTCTTTGCCACCTTCATTTCGCCGCCTGCGGCACGGATCTGAGAACGAAGAGCCGTGATCTGCGCCACGGACATCCCCCTGTATTCAGAGACGAAAATCGCCTGGGTGCGTGCAAGCTGTTCCTTCAGCTTGTCTACCTGCTCATACTTAACTGTTGCCGGCATGTACTCACCTCCTTGAATAAAAAATAAAATCCCGGGCGCCGGGCCCGGGACATTAAAACTGTACGGCCTGAATGACCGACAATTTTCCGGAACCTCGGCGGGCGGCGTAAAACGCCATTATTCCTAGTAGGAACCCGCTGTCTCAAGCTCAAAAAGTATTGAATTGTCGCTGGTAAAAAGAAAAACTTTCGTTTCTTATTCGCCGGCAACTTCCTTCTGGGCTGCTGGAACGTCAAGCTTGATACCGGGGCCCATGGAAGAAGAAAGAGCGATGCTCTTAACGTACGTCCCCTTCACGGAAGAAGGCTTCGCCTTCAAAACAGCCTGAATAAGCGTCTTTGCATTATCGAATAACTGTTCGTCCGTAAAGCTCTTCTTGCCTATCGCGTTATGAACGATGGCGAACTTATCGACTCTGAATTCGACGCGTCCGGCTTTGATTTCCTTGACAGCGTCCGCGATATCGAACGTTACGGAGCCGGTCTTCGCACTCGGCATAAGTCCGCGGGGCCCGAGGAGTTTTCCAAGGCGGCCGACGGATTTCATCATGTCGGGCGTCGCGATGACCGCGTCAAAGTCAAGCCATCCGCCCGAGATCTTCGTGACAAGATCCTCGCCTCCGACAAAATCGGCTCCGGCCTCTTCGGCTTCTTTCATCTTCTCGCCCATTGCAAGCACGAGAACTCTCTTGGTTTTTCCCGTGCCGTGAGGAAGCACGACGGTACTCCTCACCTGCTGGTCGGCGTGGCGGGGGTCGACGCCAAGGCGGATGTGAATCTCCATGCTCTCATCGAACTTCGCAGTCGCTGTTTCTTTGAAGAGGGCAATCGCTTCCTTGACGGTGTACTGTCTTCCATCTTCAATCTTTTCATGCGCAGCTTTCAGTCTTTTGCTTACCTTTGCCATTGTTTTCCCTCCTTGTGGTCAGACAGCCATGGAGGCCTCCCACAAATTCAGTTGCTGTTTCCTCAGTCTACGATGTTAATCCCCATTGAGCGGGCTGTTCCCTCAACCATGCGCATGGCGGCTTCAACGTCGTAGGAGTTGAGATCCACCTTTTTCAGCTCTGCAATCTCGCGCACCTTGGCCCTGGCAAGCGTCGCGACCTTCTTTTTGTTCGGCTCGCCCGAGCCGGACTCGAGACCGGCCGCCTTCTTGAGCAGAACGCTCGCAGGCGGAGTCTTGAGCACAAAGGTGAAGCTCCTGTCCGCGTACACCGTGATGACCGCCGGAATTATCAGTCCGGCCTGATCTGCGGTCTTCGCATTGAACTGCTTCACGAATTCCATGATGTTGACTCCATGCTGACCAAGGGCAGGTCCCACAGGAGGTGCGGGCGTCGCCTTTCCTGCGGGCAACTGCAACTTGATCTCGGCAATTACTTTCTTCGCCATTCCTCAAAGTCTCCTCTCGTTACTGAAAGCTCCTCCGCAAACAAGGAAAAATCAAGAGCCAAGAGTTCTCTTGCCTCCCCGAATAGCGGCGCCTTTCACGTTGAATATATATCTAGAGCTTTTCGAGCTCCGTATAGTCAGTCTCAACTGATGTTTCGCGGCCGAAAACAGTCACGGAGAACTTCACCTTGCCTTTTTCAGGGAAGATCTCGACAACCGGGCCGACATGTCCTTCAAAAGGACCGGACTTCACCTTGACAACATCGCCCGGACGCAAATTGATCTCTATCTTCGGCTTTGCGTGGTCCTTGCCGACTTTGCCCATTATATCCCTCACTTCTTTTTCCGTGAGAGGAATTGGATGGTTCCCTGAACCAACAAAGCCGGTAACGCCGGGTGTATGGCGAACAACATACCAAGACTGGTCGTTGAGCCGCATCTCCACAAGAACATAACTGGGGAAAAGCTTGCGTGTAACCTTCTTGCTTTTCCCTTCCTTGATAGAGACTCTCTCCTCCACAGGAACGAGGACACCGAAAATACTGTCCTCCATACCCATCGTTGCGATTCTCTGCTCGAGATTCGCCTTCACACGATTTTCGTATCCTGCGTAGGTTTGCACTATATACCAGCGGCGTTCTTCAATACTTTCCATAATCGAAGGGGGTCTTGCGGCCCCCTCACCTCCCTGCCGATCTCTTAAATGATCCCGGTATCAACTGCCTGGACCGGCAGCGGATCTCTTAGCTGAAGAGTCTGGAGAAGACTCCTGTAAGTACCATATCGACTATCCCGAGATAGGCCGAAACCAAAAGGGTAAATGCTATAACGACGATCGTCGAATACCAAACTTGTTTTTTCCCCGGCCACGTGACCTTTTTTAATTCGGCACGCGCTTCCCTAACGAAGGTGAGGATATTTCCCACAACCTCTGCCTCCCATCTTGTTATAAGCAATAAAAAAATGGCAGGCCCGGCAGGACTCGAACCTGCAACCCCCGGTTTTGGAGACCAGTGCTCTGCCAATTGAGCTACGGACCTGCAAGCAGAGTGTATTCTACACTACTTGCCTTCTTTATGCAAGGTGTGTTTTCCACACCACTTGCAAAACTTGTTGAGTTCGAGTTTCTTTGCCTGTTTCTTTTTGTTTACGGTAGTAGTGTAGTTTCGTCTCTTGCACGTCGTGCAGGACATACCGACGATATCCGCCATTTCAGCGCCTCCTTAATGTTTTGTACTACTCGAGAATCTCGGTGACGACACCGGCGCCGACCGTGTGGCCACCCTCGCGCACCGCGAAACGAAGTCCCGTGTCCATCGCGATCGGAACGATCAGCTCTACCTCGAAC